>Ga0214543_1001066_pt1 | contig 51168 bp, 39 predicted proteins | sample CNSS2metaG_FD_160094 | JGI IMG/M metagenome (GOLD analysis project Ga0214543, IMG submission 160094) | Root nodule microbial communities from cowpea collected in UCLA plant growth center, Los Angeles, California, USA - CNSS2 | ecosystem: Host-associated > Plants > Roots > Nodule | place: USA... | reverse complement strand
ACCCTAAACTCCTCTTACTCAAAAGAAGAAATTATTCAGTTCAAAATGATCTTTAACTCCTCAATGTCAATGTGGTGGAAATTGATTTTGAAAATAATAAAAGATTGAGGTTGAGAATTGAGATAGATTACTAAGTACTTCAAATCTACCACCACCTTAGACATGTTTTATTTTATCTTACGTACGGAATAAATAACATGTCACTTATCTACATCCCTTCCCTAAACTCATCCTCCTCCCACCTCCTCTCATCTTTGTCTCTTTGTCTCAGTTCATGTAATGGGAAACAATGGCTCTTTTACTTCCACTTATTATATCTATAATAAACTCTCCCATCTTTTCTTTCTTTTAAATATTCCTTCATTTTCAAATTACTAAAATTTACTCAACCCCTTTTTATTTATTAAACTACAATCTCTTGGCGGGACACACATATCCAAAGCTTCATTTGAAGTCCTTTATACCTCAAATGCTCGTATCTTTGTGGAACCCTAGTCTTAACAGCGTTAGAATAGTTCAGTACCATACTGAATCCTCATGATAGAAATTTGGTTTGATTGGAGACTCTGTACCTACACCTCGGGAGATATGAGCTCATTTTTTATACAGGTAGAAAATCAAAGCTTCATGTGTGTCTCTACTATTTTAGGTTCCGAAAAAAATGTAACAATCAAATTGCGTAAAAACTACAAAAATATAAGATCCATAGATGTAACGTCCCATTTAATAAACACTAGTGCAGGTAAGAAAAATGACAGCGGTTATTTTCAGCTTTTAGCTTTAGATGTGTAACCGAAACATATACTGTCAAGGTAAAAAGGTAGTACTTTACGCCTTGGTTACAAACCCGAGGCATATTTAATATTTACTGCCTCGGTTTATGCCTAACCGAGGCCTATTGGGTATCAGAAATTCAAAAAAATAAAGAAAATTGAATATACTTTCTGCTTCGGGTCTGTTTTAACCGCGGTAGAAAGCTACATTTACTTCCTTGGGTCTGGTTCAACCGAGGCATATGACCATTAAAAAGAAAAAGAAAAATTCGAATAATCTTCTAATTAGGTTTTAGTTACAACATAGGCATAAAGGCATATTTTTTTTTAAAATTCTGGTCCTATTTCATTCAAATCTAGCACATTTAACCTGCAAATTTTGAACAAGAAAACCATAACCAACCAGAAACAATATCATATTACAATTGATGGACTCATTACAATACTTAAATACTATTCATTACAATATCATATGCTTCCATAAACTTAAACACTTAAATACTATTCATTACAATTGATGGACTCATTACAATACTTAATGTAGCACTCATTACAATATCATATGCTTCCACAAACAAATATACTAAGTACAATTGTACATTTGTATAATGTACTTTGCCAAAGCTATCCTTAAATATTTGATGGACTTGACGGGGATTGATGTACTGGTATCGAATCTCTGCACACAAGAGAATAATTTAAATTAGTATATAAACTATGACAAAATTGCAGATAAGTATTTGATATAGTGAAATTATTACTGTTTCCCAACCACTTGTGATATGAGCACGTACAATGGTTGATATCCATTCCATTACATAGTAACCGCACTCATATGAGCCGGTTTGTAAATTACACTACAATGAATGCACATTTATAAGTAATTGATGAAGAAAAGAAATTGAATAATTATAATATTGTAGACCAAAATAGCAAACCTGGAAGCCAAACCATGCTAGCCTTTTTGTCATAGCAGTTGATTTCCCTAACAACATGCTATGTGCAGCGATTGCACAATGAAAAAGGTAAGGTGTTAAGATACAATTATATAGGAAAGAAATTCATACAATTGAGGTTCTTACCAATTTATAACTTGTCTGAGATGGTTAGAAGGAGGCCTGTGCAAGGAACAAAGCCACACAACAACGTTGTCCTCTCATCTTTGTCTCTTTGTCTCAGTTCATGTAATGGGAAACAATGGCTCTTTTACTTCCACTTATTATATCTATAATAAACTCTCCCATCTTCTCTTTCTTTTAAATATTCCTTCATTTTCAAATTACTAAAATTTACTCAAGCCCTTTTTATTTATTAAACTACAATCTCTTGCCGGGACACACATATCCAAAGCTTCATTTGAAGCCCTTTATACCTCATGCTCGTATCATTAGGCATTGATGCTCATATATGGACTTCCTTTGAAATATTAGTTGTTAATGACAATTTTTTCAATTGTTCATATTGGAGGCAGCCTATAGAAATATATCAGCACAATATTCACGCAGATATGGTGCCAATCTAGAATGGGCTTTGATTGACAAATCAAATCCAATCAAGAGATTTATTTAGCATGTTTATAGGAATCATGTTTGTTAATTGATATGTAAATATTTTGTTCCCGTAAACGTTGCTGTAGTAATATGTATATATATGGCTGGTTCATTGATAATAAAATCATTACAAATTCTCCCACTGATACTTTCTAATACAGTCTGATATGGCATCAGAGCAAGATCTATAGGAAGAAGGAAAAGTTGATCAACCTAAGGGTGAATGTGAAGCAAAGATTGGTGATAAAGGGAAACGTGTGTTTTCTCCTTATGACCTCAATTCAAATGACAATCCAGGAAACATCATTACTCAAGTTCAACTACGAGGCGAGAACTATGAGGAATGGGCTCGTGCCATGCGAACATCCTTACGCGCTAGAAGAAAGTGGGGGTTCGTTGAAGATATTGTTGAACGACCCAAAGAAGGAACAACGAAACTTGAAGATTGGTGGACAATCCAATCTATGTTGATTTCATGGATTATGAATACCATAGAGCCAAGGTTGCGCTTTACAATTTCATAGGTAGAAAATGCAAAGGAACTATGGAGCGATATCCAAGAAAGGTTCTCAATTGCAAATGGCCCAAGGATACATCAACTTAAATCAGAACTGGCAGGCTGCAAGCAAGGAGGGATGGCCATAGTCGAATACTATGGAAAGCTAAAAGTGCTATGGGATGAACTCGCTAATTATGAGAAAGTCCCAATATGCACATGTGCCAACTGCACTTGTAATCTTTCCACCAAGTTGGAAAAACGTAAAGAAGAAGAAAAGGTGCATAAGTTTCTTATGGGGTTAGATGATGCCACATATGGAACGGTGCGCTCAAGCTTGCTCACATGTGATCCATTGCCTTCTTTGAATTGAGTATACTTGATCATAATCGAAGAGGAATGTGTCCAAATAATTACAAGAACACAAGAAGAACGAGGTGAAATTATAGGTCTTATGACACATGCAAAGGGAAGAAAACGTTGGGAAACCAAGGACAAAAATCAAACCTGTAGCAACTGTAGCAGATCGGGACACACTACTGAAAGTTGCTTCCAATTGATTGGATATCCCGAATGGTGGGGGGAAAGACCCAAAACTGACGGGAAAACGAGTGGAAAGACCAAGATGCTGCATCGATCTGGTGTAGGACGAGGGAGAGGATCAAGTTTGAAAGCCAATGTTGCACAAGCACATGCAATCGGTGGTGCAGTCGAACCCATACAGACACAGAAAAATCTGGTCTTGCCGGATTAACAAATGATCAATGGAAAAAGTTGGTAGACATGCTGAACAAAGGAGAAAATAATGAGAAGATGACAGGTATTTACAAATTTGCACCCTGGATTATTAATACAAGAGCCTCAAATCATATGACTAGAAGCATGAAAGAAATGCATGATGTACATGATATTCTGCCATGTCCAGTTGGATTGCCCAATGGAAAACAAACAAATGCAACAAAAGAAGGAACTGTGTGTTTAGGGGGACAACTGAAACTTGCCAATGTTCTCTTTGTCCCGAATTTGAACTGCAATCTCCTATTTGTATCGCAATTGTTAGATGAGTCAAATTATGTTATACAATTCACTAATAAATTGTGTGTATTGTAGGACTGCATTTCGAGGATGGTGATTGGAGTGGGTAAACGTAAAGATGGGCTTTATTACCTCTGTGGTGCTCAGAGACTACAAGTTAACAAGGTAGAGAATATGGATTGTATGGAATTGTGGCACAAACGCTTAGGGCATCCATCCTTTAAAGTTACAAAACTCATTTCTGGATTTGGTAAAAATAAATTTGAGAATTGTGATATATGTTTTAGAGCTAAACAATGCAAAGAAAAATTTCCCATTAGTGAACAAAGAGCCAGTGGTATTTTTGAAATGATACATTGTGATTTGTGGGGTCCTTATAAAACTCCATCTTCATGTGGTGCTTATTATTTTATGACTATAGTGGACGATTTTTCTCGCGGTGTGTGGATCTATCTACTTGTCGATAAAAAGGAAGTATCGAAATTCCTCCTTAATTTCTTTGCTTTAGTTATGAGACAGTTTAATAAAAGTGTAAAAGTGTTTCGAAGTGATAATGGTACCGAGTTTCTTGGCTTGAAAAATTACTTCTTGAATCAAGGAATAATATTTCAAACCTCTTGCGTCCACACACCACAACAAAATGGGAGAGTTGAGCAGAAACACAGGCATATTTTAAATGTTGCACGTGCACTAAGATTTCAAGGTAATCTCCCAATTGATTTTTGGGGAGAATGTATACTCACCGCTGGTTACTTAATTAATAGAGTTCCCTCAAAAGTGCTGAATGGGAAAACCCCCTTTGAAGTACTCTATGGAAAGCCTTCTCCTCTTCAGCATTTGCGGACCTTTGGGTGCTTATGCTATGCACACAATAAAGGAAGACAAGGTGACAAATTTGTTCCCAAAGGTAAGAAATGTATTTTCATCGGCTATCCCTATGGGAAAAAAGGGTGGAAAGTGTTTGATTTGGAAACAAAAGAAAGCTATGTCTCTCGAGATATACACTTCATCGAAAATGTTTTTCCTTTCAGTCAACCACATATAGAGGACAAAGATAATGCTTGGAATCTGCCACATTTAACCAATATTTCTCACGAAGATGAAGATGGTTTCTATCGTGGTAGGTCCTTCGAAGTGAGGGGGGCCATGATACAACCGACACAACTCCTAAGGCCACGAATGATGTGCCCTCATCCGTTGAACCTACCGATATAGCACCTATCGCTCATGATATTGAGGATGATCAAATTAATGGTGTGCCCTAAGCTAGTGACATGCATGTGACCTCTTCACCCAACAATTCACAAGACTTGCTGACTACAGAAACTGATCGATTAGGTCGCGGGCAACGACTCAGGCAGCCTTCCTCACGATTGAAGGACTACGTGACCAACATTATCCATCGAATAAGCCCATCTGCATGTTTGCCCACACCACCTTCATCCTCAGGTAATCCTTATTGTATTACACAATATGTGAATTGTAATAATTTCTCCATAGCACATCGTAGTTTTCTTGCTACTCTTGAACAGGAAACTAAGCCTTTGACATACAAAGAAGCTATGAAAGATGTCAGGTGGCAAAAAGCAATGCAAGCTGAAATTTCTGCCTTAGAGAAGAACCAAGCTTGGGAGTTAGTGAGGCTCCCTATTGATAAAAAGGCTCTTAGATCAAAATGGGTTTACAAGATAAAAAGAAAGTCAGATGGGACGGTGGAACGGTTCAAGGCAAGGTTAGTCATTCTCGGAAATCATCAAGTTGAAGGGATCAACTACATGGAAACGTTTGCACCAATGGCTAAAATGGTCACTGTTTGTATTGTCCTCGCGGTGGTTGTTGCCAAACATTGGGAATTACACCAGATAGATGTGCATAATGCCTTCTTACATGGTGATTTGTAAGAAGAAGTCTTTATGAAACCACCTCCCGGTTTCACTATTTCTCGAACTAGACTAGTTTGCAAACTACATAAGTCACTCTACGGACTTAAGCAGGCACCTCGTTGTTGGTTCGCTAAACTGTGTCAAGCACTTAAAGGCTATGTTCGTACAATCCCTATGTGAATACTCCTTATTTGTATTGAACAAGTTCAAGACAAATATTGTTGTCCTAGTATACGTGGATGATCTTATTGTGGCCGAAAATGATTGCCATGCAATTAAACATTTCAAGTCTTATCTACATGCTTGTTTTCATATGAAGGATTTGGGTCCACTCAAATACTTTCTTGGGGTTGAGGTTGCTCACTCTAGTTCTGGAATTTATCTCTGCCAAAGAAAATATACCTTAGACATCATTCGTGAAACTGGTCTTTTAGGTGCCAAACCTGCTACTACCCCGCTCGAACAAAATCACCACCTTGCCCTTGCTGATGGACCAATTTTCCCCATCCTGACCGCTACCGTCATCTTGTCGGTCGTCTTATTTATTTATGTTTCACGAGACCAGAATTTCCCTATTGTGTTCACATGTTATCACAATTTATGCAGCAACCAAAAGAAGATCATTGGAATGCAGCTCTCCGTGTGGTTCGATACTTAAAAGGCAACCCAGGGCAAGCAGTTCTTCTACATAGAGACAACAATCTTCTTCTCTCAGCATGGTGTGACTCTGATTGGGCTAGCTGCCCTCTCACCCGACGATCTCTCATAGGCTGGATCATCTTCCTTGGCAATTCTCCGATATCTTGGAAAAACCAAGAAACAATCGTTCGTCCGCTGAAGCTGAATATCGATCCATGGCCACTACTACGTGTGAACTTAAATGGTTAAAAAGCATCTTGCACTGTCTTGGAATAACTCATAGCTCACCTATTCACCTCTACTGCGACATTCAAGCCACATTACACATTGCAAAGAATCCCGTCTTCCACGAACGCACAAAACACATAGAGGTTGATTGTCACTTTATGCGTGATGCAGTCCTTGCTGGTGTCATCCAACCATCCTATGTTTCTACTCGAACTTAGTTGGCTGACCTACATACTAAGGCTCTTGGCAGAAATCAATTTCATTTCCTAATTGGCAAGTTGGGCATTCATAACCTTCATGCACCCACTTGAGGGGGGTATTGGAGGCGGCCTAAATATGGAAATATATCAGCACAATATTCACGCTGATATGGTGCCAATCCAGAATGGGATTTGATTGACAAATCAAATCCAATCAAGGGATTTATTTAGCATGTTTATAGGAATCATGTTTGTTAATTGATATGTAAATATTTTGTTCCCGTAAACGTTGCTGCTGTAATATGTATATATATGGCTAGTTCATTGATAATAAAATCATCACAAATTCTTCCACTGATACTTTCTAATACAGTCTGATATGTCCTAAATATGGAAATATATCAACACAATATTCACGCTGATATGGAGCCAATCGTTCATGACATCGAAACACCTGTATCTTTAGATAATTAAACTAAAAATAAGTCTCGAAGTTTTTTTTTTCGTGTTTTAATGGATATCGATTTGTTATCTAATTTGCCTAATTAAAAATTTACTTTTTCTATTACTATTTTACCTTTATAATATATTGCCAAATGAATGTAATATTATTACTCTTTTCGTATTGAAAAAAAACAAAAAATTATCATGAAAAAGAATTATAATTTTTTATAACTTATTTTCCTTTAATTTTTTTAGTTATTTTTTCTCCCTCTTCTTCTCTGCATCCTTTAAATCCTTTAATTCCCTTTCATGTCTATCATTACTAAAAATTCTCATATTTTAAGGAATATTTCTTACAAATTTATTATAAAATTTTACAAGAAAGGATTTTTTTTTCTCTATTTTTCCTATAAATTTTAATTGATAGACAAATTTTTTTGGATAAATATTTTTTACAAAATTATAAAATTTGTAAATATGTTTCTGTAAAATTTGTTGTGAAAAGTGTTTTGTTCAAAATATTTTTCAGAAAAAATTGATAGCAATTTTTTGCAAATTATTATTGATAACAAAAATTTTATAAGTGTATTTTTTTAGTAGTGTATCTCAAGGTCATCATCAACTTTTTTCTATAGGAGTGACGAAAAATGGTAATAAATTTTTAATAATAGTAATAATAATTATGATAATTTTAATTTTTTTATTTCTTAAATAACTAATTTAAATATACAAAACTATATAAACTAATTAAAAGATTTTTAAAAATAGAAATAAACTATAAATATATAATTTTTTTTTGTAAAAAATAATAAAAATAATGCCCTTACTTTGTCTACAACAACAACATCCTATTCTTTCTCCCACAATCCACTTTCTCCACATCTTTCTCAACCTCTTGCACCCACTCTTTTGCTCCACAACATTCAAATTTTTGTCCTTCTCGGTGTAAAAAAGGCGGCGACGACATTAGAGAAACAGCGAAACCAACAATACACAAGAGGCAAGAATTGAAAGTCACGGGGGATAGAAGAATAAGAGAGTAGTGGCGGAAGAAGAGAGCCTTCAACGGCCCTGCCTCCTCCCTTTTAGTCTCGGGAATTTCAGCAATTACTTTTTTGCATAATCGTGATTTAAATTTTAAAATCTAATTACAATTGTATAATCAGCTCGTCAAAGGAACCAATTTCATTTTATATCTTTGAAACACATTAATCGTGGCCTTCCGTAGGGTAGATGGTGAACAAATTCTGTATGGCTCAAATGAGATTATGGGCATGGATAAGGAGCAAAAACAAAACAACAACCTTCGTATATTCTGATAGGATTTTATGTCCTGTGCATTGCATTAAAACACTATCATAAGAACTATATACATAATTGAATACAAGTAGGCTATTTGTAAATAGCGACTACGTAGAAGGCAATATTAAACTAGTCAAAGGTAGATGAAATACCTTGGAAAAATATGGTTAAAAAGTAATGGGCTTATGCACAAAATCTTGAATTCTTGAACATATTATCATTGGAGGATGATGGCTAACTCACAGGTAGTCTAGAGAATTATTTTTCTTTTGTAGGGATGATGAACAAAAGGTCAAAGGCAAACCCCTGAAAAAAAAAGGCTCAACATATAGCTGCTAGATGTAACATCCCGGTCGGATATTACTAATTTAAATAAGATGAAGTAGAAAATAAAATTAAAACTGCATTTATTACAATTCCTCTTCGCAAAATGCAAGAAAATTAAATCATTTATTACATCGCCAAATATTCAAAATCCTCAAAATATAAATACCAACTACAAGTTCCAAGTATGTAAAATCCATAAAATCATAAAAGTCCATAAAAAGATTTCCCACGCTAGCCCCTCTCTGGCACTATGCCTCACCAGCATCACCTGCAACATCACATGCTCTCGTGTAACAAATTACACGATCATCACCAAATACAAGCAAATAGGGTAAGCTAACAAATAACCATACAGACAATTCAAATATATAGGCATACACCCATCAAAGGAACTTTATCCTTTGATTCCATACCACATGACCACCACCATCTTATCCATGTTCTACGTCTTTAGATGATAATCTCAAGATACTCTTTGCTGCCACAACTTGTAGAACACATGCGGGAAAACATGCTACGGACCACACTCCGTAACGCCAGGTGGAGTTCCCAATATGAACCATAGTTCGTACTCTCAACATAAGATTAGCACATCACTAGCGACAACCTGTGATTGCTCAATCAAGTGGAGACCCTCCGTACGAGTCACAACTCGCACACTCACATCGGTAACACTCGTCAATCTGAGCCACTACTCAAGGAATGCTCGTGTTCATCCGCCATCTCGAGCCACATCTCAAGGAATGCCACGTGTTGACCCTCTATCCCGAGCCATAACTCAAGGGATATCATTTTGAGCCACAACTTAAGGAATGTCTTCAGCAAATTCCATCTTTAAGGTATCACCCAAAGTCTCGTAGACCAAGCACATCCAAAGAAACAAGCCATAAGTCGTGCAAAGCAATAAATCTCGTTATGCACATGAACTACTATTCCAAGCACACCATACAAATACTTGACCATGGGCCTAGGATATACATGTTTCCACGAACCTTCTCGCTCGTTGTCCTGCCTCTACGAACCTCTCTACTCGTAGTCCAACTCTATGGACCTCCCTACACGTAGTCCAACACACGTGATCCAACAGCTACGAACTTCCCTGCTCGTAGTAGCCTTCAAGTGTGGTCATGGAACATACAAACCTCTTCGCTCGTATCCTCACACGAAAGCATCATAAGATGAACTTCCCCGTTCATATTATCACGTGTTCACCACCAGCCATGAACCTACCCGCTCATGACAAAAAAGCATCTCCTGGTCCAAGCCCAACATCACAAAGACATAAAACACAAACCAGCATAACACACTGTTCTCTATGCTATCGCCTAGCGCTGCCAAGCAACATTCCAGCGTAGACCGCCTAGCGGAACCAGACAGATTCTAGAGCCACTCTTTAAAGGCTATCGCTTGGCGGTTCACACCTCACCGTTAGGTGCCACTCACTCTAGGGACATCCCTAGTTCTTCTATCGCCTAACGACCTCCCTTGCGCCACTAGGCGTTATACCAGTAACGTGTCAGCCAGTTGCAGTACTTAGAAGGGACAGGGGGAGCCATGGCCCCCCTAATTTTTTACAGCACAGAAAAACAAATACTAATGGGTGTCATAATTTTGTATTGTATTTTTACATTTTGTTCCTAGATTGCTATAGGTGTAGGGGTCTACTTTTAAACATGCGTGTAAGACCCTTGTGGTGGCCAAATACATGTTTGAGTGAATTTAGTTTCATGAATGCACAGTAACAATTAGAAAAACTTTTTAAATTATATATGGTATATTAAAAATGGATAGAAATTAAATTACGTATCTTTTTGTTTCTTTTATAAGGCACAATATTAAATGTTAATAAATCATAAAATATAAAATAAAATATAGTAAAGAATAAAAAAAATCTATTAAGATATTTATTTATTTATTTATTTTTATTGTCTTTTAAGTTTTTTAAATATGATATTAATCTCTCTCTCATTTGTTTTCTTTTGTTTGTAAAAAGAAAGACTTATTATTTTTGTTCTTATTTTCTTATGTTCTCTTCCATTATTCAACAATATTTTTTTTATCTCACTTAATAGTGAAATATTAGTTTAATTATTATCATTATTTTTTATCTCACAAGTCTATTCAATTTTTTATGAATATAGAAGAAAAAGTATTGTAGTATGTGTTTTTTCATAACCGATTTTATCAACCATGTCAATCTTTGCCGAAAAAAGTAAAATCAATTATTTTTTTCTTGATTGATCGTTTAATTCGTCTTATTTTAAGTCTACATGTTTCTATCTTTCCAATATAAAGATCATCTTCTGTCATGGAAGATAATTTTTTTGTCGACAATATGGTTATTTACATTGAAATAGAAATAACTACAAATTTTTGTTATGATTCAATTATTGGTGGTGGTCAAGGATTTCAAGGACGAAATGTCAATCATTTATATATTGTGATTTCTTTAATAGTTACCGTTATATTAAATGATATATTCAAATTTATTAAATGACAATCATTTATATACTGTGATTTCTTTAATAGTTACCTTTATACTAAATGATATATTCTAATTTATTGCATTACTGACAGTAATTAAGTATACAAATTTTGAATGAATTATTTTGGCTCCCCCAACAATATTGGTCAAGATCCGCCACTGGTGCCAGCTACTGATTTAGCAACCTAAAACAATTTTATATCCTCAAATAGTCCATGCATAAGTCCAGTTTACTATTTTACAAGTCTATATTTAGCAACCTAACTAAAGATTACACTCCAACATATTATATAGTTCAATATTATAAATTCGTAGTATGCACAACCATGTACTCTCATGCCAACACTTGAGTGAAACCAAAATCATTATCTTCTCGTACTTGCCAAAACCCATCATGATCATGCAGCACTCCGTCATAGTGATATCATCAATAGTGACCTTTTTCATACACTTATAACATCATGCATTCAAGCTAACATATATAGATTTATATATTCAACATGGCTCAGCAAGTATTACCAAAAATATACTCATCAATCTCGCATATATATATATATATATATATATATATATATATATATATATATATATATATATATATATATATATATATATATATACATTCATCAATCAAGGCTATACCAACACTTAAGTATCCATTACTAATCTTACTCTTAGGGAATTCAAACCAACAATCATGAGTAACATATATCTCTAGCTACAAACCTCCAATTCAAATCTCCACCGTTCAAAGTAAAGAATCACCTGTTATGAAGCCTTTGTCAAAAATTCAACTAAATAGGACGGTTAATGAACTGGGAAACACATTTTTACAAAATCGGCGCAAACTAGAAAAATTGCAGTCGCCCAACAACTAGATCTTGCCGCCCAGCGAAACAACCAGAGACTTGGCGCCTAGCAGTAGGAAACCACCGCCCGACAGTCCTTGCTGCGTGAAAATTCCGAAAAATAGTTTTTTTTTTTCATGAAAAGATAGCTATTATGCACCTCCAAAGCATCCAAATACGTTATCTACTCATGCAATTTATAAAGCACACGTACAAAGAGATTACATAACTCCTCAAAACACCAAAACATGTCACATAAATCAACAACAATTGCGGAACTGGGAAAGTCTAGTTCGCGTCGCCTAGCGGTTTTGACCCTACCGCCAATCGGTTCATCACCAACCCAGAAAAACAACACAAGATTCATGCATCGCCTAGCGGACCTTCAAAACCGCTAGGCGGTTTCTGAAAATTTCCTAGAAACGCAATAACAAATTACTTTTGATCATGCAGAGGCACCACAATCACACATCATGTTACGAAAACATCATAAAATGAATGTACATGTGAATGAGCTCCCCTAACCTGGACTCCTTGCTCAATTTTCCAAAACTTTGTTTGTGTAAGCAACATGCCCTCTCCTTGAATCCTTCCAACTCCCTTCTTCAATGTGCTTCCCAATTTCGTCTCAACTCTCTGTTTTCAGTACTAGTTGTTTGCTTGTACCAGAAGGACATTGTACCTCTCTAATTTCCCTATTACCCTCACTCTACCACCTTAATTTTAATGGTCATAATGAGAAAACAAAAATCGCATTAAAAAATGTTTAATGTTTAATCAATGGCCATTCAAGATAGTTTTCCAACCCCTTCCAAGCTGCCCTCTTAGACGACTAGGTATTTATAGGTGTTTAAAGGCATGTATATGTAGAAAAGTTTAAGGTGGAGATAGTGTGATATAGTGAGGGAGTAGCGTGTCTTGTGGGAGAGAATTTCTTGCATACGTCAGTAGGGGAAAGGAAGAAACATGTAAATTTAAATGTTCTCTAGTTTGAGTTTGAAGTACACACTCTTTTAGAAACATATGGTAGATTTTAAAGGGAAAACTCATTAATAGCTTAAACTATAGGATAGCCACAATTATATATATATTGTTCTTATAGAGATAAAATATACTTTTCACCAACTCTATAAGAAGCACTTTTTTCCCTTTCACCAACTCTGAAAAATCCATCGGTAATTACCGACTGAAAAGTTTGTCGGTAATTACCAAAAAGTCCTTTAGTAAATAGCGTGCACTAGTTCATCTTCTTCATTCTCCTTCTTTCTTTGTTTTTTTCTTTTATGATTTATCTTTTAATTCTTTTTTCTTCTAATACCTCCTCCGCTCCATCTCAGTAAATCCATCCCTACCACCGCCATCGCCAGTGTCATCATTGTAGTCATCAATTTCCCGCACTTTTCTTTCTTCCTTCTTTTCTCTTTCTCCTTCACCATCCCTATTGTGCCACCACTACATCTTTGTTGCACCACTGCTTCTCTCATTAACAAATTGAAGGAATAACAAGAATGTACATGAGACAAGGAAGGGTGTGGTAGTGGATGAAAAGAATGGTTTAAATTTAATAATATATCAGTAATATTCTCTGAGAAATTAAAATTACATCAAAATCTAAATGCACCACCAAAAATAGAATGAATTCCTTAGTCCATAAAGTCAGATAACATAGCATTCCTTTATCCAAAATAACTTTAGAATTTGGACAACTTCTAGCTTTCAAAATGCTTGGGGGCATATAGCCTAAAGCGCAAATGAAAACTTTTGGACCTTAATAAACCATCTAGACCATTTTCGACTTATGCAAACAAGCGAAAAAAAATCAAGGAAATCAGTAGAACCCCAAAACGAGCAGGATAACCACAAAACAAAATCAGGGAAGTTAGGGCAAAATCAAGAGATAAATAAACAAACATGTTCGTGGTGAGAACAGTGAGAGGCACGTTGAAATCGAAAAACGAAATTGAACTAAGATGAAAATAAAAACACGGAGATGAAATCAAAAGAACTACGAAATTGAAAGAAGTGGAGATGAAATTGAAAGAACGACGAAAGTGAAAGTAGAGAGAAAGGAGTTTATTACCTAATTTCAGGGAGAACGATGAAATTGAAAGAGAGAACATCTTCCTCATAGAACACAAGCCACAACTCCCAAGGCACGAACAATGAAAGCAAAAGACGAAATTGAAATTGAGATCGAAAGAGATGAAATCAGAAAAACGAAAATGAAATTAAAAGCCACAATTTAGCTTGAGCGAAGAGCATGAGCCTGCTTCTTCTTCCTACCCCACTAACACCTTCTTCATTCTTCCTTAGTGAAAAAGTTTCTTAAGCCACCGAGAAAGAGAAAAATCTCTACCCAAATTAAAATTTTAAAAATTACAAAATAAGGAGAATAATTTTACCGGGTCTAAAAAACCTTATACTTACTTATGGTTTATAAAATCTCTATTATGTATATATTTTAGTAGAGACTATTACAACAAACTCCAATTAAAATTACATATTTTTGTAGTGGTGTTTGCTCTCTGATCTAATCATGAATGTTTATGATAAAATATTTGCCAACATTCTATCGTTTATTGTAGTGTTAATTAGTATGTGTATCTAATTTTTTTATTATGGCTGGCAAGTCATTCTTTAACAGTTTTGGCTGCAACTTTCTGTCATAACTTCAATGTTTTAGGTCTCGATAGAGGAGGGGTTTTAGTGTTTATGATTGTTTCTATATATGATTTATGAGCTTAATTTCTTTTTTCTTTTAAATTCATTTTTAGCTATTAAATACAAAAATATTACATAGCTTCTTTTATTTTTTAGAGTTTGTATTGCTAATTATGATATATTTATATTGTAGGTTTTAAAGTGTACCATACCAACTGATATAACAAATTTTATGTTTTGAGAATCATTTGTAGTACTTCATGATACTTTTTTCTAGTTTCTTTTAATTAATATTGTATTTAAATTTGAATTTTAATGTGGATATTTGTTATATTTTGATATAAATTTAGTTATTTATATTTAACTGGTTAACGAGAAGAGTGTTATATCTATTTTTTATAACTAAATATAGTTAAAACAATTTTTTGTTATAATAAACATAGAGGCAATCTTAACGCTACAGACTCCACACCTAAGAACCAATCTCGAAAACCCCTGGGAATTTCATCTTCTTCCCGATACTCTTTTTCATGGATCGGCTTTCGGAACCTTAGCACCACGACTACTGAACCAAACGGAGGATATCTTCAACCCAGGCGACGCCGGCAAAACTCTGATGAACTTTGGCCACCATCGCGCACCAGCATTCATGCCAGACTTCGTCGAACAGGGCTTCCAGTTTCGCCCCAGGGGACGCCACCGTTTAAGCTCGTGGCTGTCACGAACCTCCGCACTGCGTCTTCAACCATCAGCGGCAGCGACAGTAGAAGCTTCATCGCGACCTCCGACAACGAGAGCGGCTACGTGTCTTCCATTTCAGCTCCGTAACTGCAACTACTCCCGCTACTTGAAGAAGTTCAACTCCCGATTCCCCCTTTCTCTGTTCTGCTTATTTTTGGGATTCATCGATTCTGTATTGGATTTAATTAGCGAAGTTTATTCGTTCTTTTTTACCATAATCTGCTAAAGTTGATTAGATTGGGATGTGAACTTAGCGCGTGAATTTGGTTTTGTTCTGAGGATAATTGAGACTATAGGCATGAGAACATTGTATCATATTTCTTTTGATGAGTGGTTTAGTTTCCTTTGGGGTTTAAATTGATTTTGCTTGGGTTTAAATACACTCGGCGTAGTGTTTGTGTTTTGGTTCTCGATTGAATGTGAGTTTTATGGGATTGATTTCATGATTGATGGGTATTTTAGAGAAAATCTGTGAATGAGGTTATGAATTGTTCTAGTGTTATTTTGCATAGTTGTGTAAGCTGTTTGTCTCTTGGTCTTTGGGCTGCAATGGATTGAAATCGTATAATATATATCTAGGTTTGGTTTTCAATTCATTCAAAGTTTAGCATGAGATGTTGTTGCGCGATGGTGGAAAGGTTGAGTTTAAGTGGGATTACTCTGCGCTGTTTATCTTAGATGAGAGGTTTCAACGTTTTTACAAGTGGTGATTGTTGTTTCTTCTTCTGTTGCATCGGTAAGGAATAGAATGTTCTACGTTTATTGAATTCAAAGAGGCTATTAAAAAGACAGTAAATTGGAATAATAACTGAATACATGAAAATTGCTACGTGATAAGATAACAATGAAACATAAAATACTCCTGAAAGCTAGGCTTTATTATGCAGTAACAGAAAACACCCCTAGAAAGCTTTATTATGCAGCAACAACAATAAAGATCTTTTCATTCCCTCCCTTAAACTGACTGCAGTATGCAGTGAGTTTATTTCAAAAAAAATCAAGCATTCCCATCTTTTTCTTGAGAATCTGGAAAGTCTCGAGTTTTAAAGTCTTGGTCATTAAATCTGCAACCTATTCTTTAGTTCCGCGGTGCACCAACTCTCCATCTTGTACAAGATCTCTTAAAAAATGAAAACGCACTCTAATATGTTTGCTCCTACCATGCATTATTGGATTTTTGGAAAGTTTAATTGTTGAACTATTGTCACACATAATAATAGTGCTATTGTCTTGAGTATGCATTAAGCTTCTCAAAACTCTTTTCATCCACATTGCTTGACAGGCACGGGCAGCAGTAGCCACAAACTCTGCCTTTGTACTTGAGAGGGTAACAATTGGTTGTTTCTTAGACATCTATGACACTGCTCCTAAACTTAGCAAAAATACATAACCAGAAGTGCTTTTAGAATCATCCTCATCTCCTGCATAATCAGAATCTGTGAAAGCAAGCAGATTTTCTTCTCCCCCTTTTCTGTAGAATATCCCATAACTAGTAGTTCCTTTTAAATACCTCAAGATTCTTTTAGCAGCTTGTAAGTGCATCTTTCTTGGCTTTGACATGTACCTGCTAATTAAGCTTCACTGAACATGATATATGGTCGTGTAGTTGTCAGATATAGTAGACTTCCCACAATTTGCTTGAAGTAAGTGTCATCCACAGTTGTACCCTCCATATCTTTGTTAATCTTACTACCTGAAACAATTGGACTTTGTACATGTTTGCTCTCTGACACTACAAACTTCTTTAGCACATCCTTGGTATATTTCCGTTGACACACAAAAATTCCTTCTGGTTTTTGTAAGTCATCAATGCCAAGGAAGAATCTCATCTTTCCTAAGTCAGTCATATCAAAGGCATGCATCATAGACTTCTTGAATTTAAGCATCGTACCTATGTCATTGCTAGTATAAATCAAACCATCACATATATGCTCACAATTAATATGCCTTCTCCAACACTTCGTTTGATGAATAAGGTTTGCTCACTTGGACATTTTTGAAAGCCTTCTTGTGTGAAATGTGCTTCTATGCGGCTGAACCAAGCCCTTGGTGCTTGCCTTAGACCATATAAGGCTATATGTAACTTGTAAACTTTATGCTCTTTCCCCTTTTTGACATACCCTTTTGGTTGTTCTACATATACATCTTCGCTTAACTCTCCGTGTAAGAATGCAGATTTTACATCTAGCTGAAATATGTCCCATCCTTTGCTTGCTGCAAGTGCCATAATCAACCGTACTATATCCATGCGTGCAACGGGGGCAAAAACCTCAAAAAAATCAAATCCATATTGTTGAGAATACCCCTTAGCGACCAATTTTGCCTTATATTTATCAACCTCACCTAACTCATTCAATTTTGTCTTATGTAATCCATTTGACTCCGATTGCTCTGTTTCAAGCTGATATGTCCATTAGTTCCCATGTTTGATTCTTTTCAATTGAATTTATTTCGCTATCCATAGCCTTTCTCCATTTCTCGTGTTTGACAGCTTCCTCAAATAGAATTGGATAATCACTTATGACATCTTGTACTATGTATGCTGCTGTATCAACTTCTTCTTCTTCATTTAATCCTTCTCTAGTGACAAATTCTCCCATCCAACTTGGCCTTCTTCTTTCTCTCCTTTGAATCATGTGTTCTTGTGAACTCACTGTTGCTTAATTTCTATCCCCATTGCCCTCATTATGCTCACTATTTGCACCATCACTATCATCTTCCACATCTTCCGCAAACCCATTTTCACCATTTTCACATATGTTTTCCTCCGTAGAGTCATCACTATGTAATTCATCATCACCCCACACCAATTTAGTTTCTATTTGCTCTTTATAAGTTGAACCCCAATCCCAACTTTTCTCTTCTTCAAATATAACATCTTTACTAACAACAATTTTCTTTGTCTTAGGATTAAATAGTCAATAACCCTTTGACTCATCACTAACACCCAATAAAATACAAGAAAAACTTTTATCATCAAGCTTACCTCTTTTTGCCTCTGGTATGTGCACATGAGCTAGGCATCCCCAAACTCAAAGATGTTTTACTGAAGGTTTGATTCCACTCCAAGCTTCTTGCGGAGTGATGTTCCTCACAGCATGTGTGGGACAGCGGTTCAACAGATAAAATGTCCAGTTGACCACTTCAGGCCAAAAAAATTTGGGAACCCTTTTTGCAGAGAGCAAACAACGTACCATATTCATAACAGTTTTGTTCGTTCTGGGACTCCATTTTGATGTGGTGTATAAGCCGTGGTAAGCTGCCTTTTATTCCATGTTCTTCACAAAACAACTTGAATTGAAGAAAGGTAAATTCTCCTCCTCTATCTGTTCGTAAGCATTTGATGGATGCTTCAACTTCTTTTTCCACCATTTTCTTGTAGGATTTGAAGCACTCCAAAGCTTCAGATTTTTCAGATAGCAAATACACCCAACCTTTACGACTATAATAATCAACAAAGCTTAAGAAATACTTTTTTCCACTATTTGAAATGGGTTCTATTGGACCGCAAATATCTGCATGTATAAGTTCCAAGACCTTGCTAGCACACCATTCACTCGCCTTAGGAATTGGATTATGATGTTGTTTGCTAGTGAAACAATCAACACACATAATACTTGAGGCGCTGAGTTCAGGCAATCCATGAACCATTTGTTGTGTTTGTAGTGTCTTCAAGCCTTTGTAGTTTAAATGGCCAAACCTTTGATGCCAAAGGTAAGTGAGGTCAGAGGAGGTATATAGACATTCTTCAATGGCATTAAGGTTAGAACTTTCATTAAAGAGAATAAACATACGGTTGGTACTCATTTTTGTATGTGCAATCAATCCTTTAAGGGGTGATAGATGTTGCATATTCCATTTTGTATAAGAATATCAAGGCCCTTTTCTTGCAACTGTCTCATGCTCAACAAATTTTTATGAAGCTTTGGGATGTAGTATACATCTCGAATAAGAAAGGCAATGCCATTAAACATCAATCGCACACTTCCTCTGCCAACAACAGTCATCCGAGAGTTGTTTCCACATTTGACAAAGTGTTGATCTCCTGATACCATTTCTACAAACATACCTTTATCACCACACATATGATTAGAACACCCTGAATCCAGAAACCATGCGCCATTCCTTTTGGACCCCTTTTCAACCGTAGCCATCAAAAGAAGCTCTTCCGTTTCATTTAACTCCGCATAATTTGCTTCTTCTTTGTTCCATTGGGGACATTCATATTGGAAATGTCCCAAGTTGTGGATCTTGAAGCATTCCACAGTGGCCTTTGAAAATTATTGTCTTCCTCTTCCCCATCCACGACCTCGATATGTGCCTCTTCCTCTTCCTCTGCCTCTTCCCTCCAATGTAAGTACTTGCCCATTATCTCGACAGACCTTTTTAAACTTCTGCTCATGGACCACCAAAGAGCTTTGAAGTTCGTCAATAGACATTGACTCTGTGTCTTTTAACTCTTCAATCGAAACCACGACATATGTGAATTATGTTGTCAAAGTTCGAAGGATTTTTTCAACGACCTTTGCATCGGGCATAAGCTCTCCATTGCTTCTCATTTTATTTGCCACTATCATGACTCTAGCAAAATACTCTGTGATGGTTTCTGTTTTTGTCATTTCAAGCACCTCAAACTCCCTTCTCAATGCATTAAGCATTGATTTCTTCACACGATCATTTCCCCCAAATTTCTTTCTCAGGGATTCCCAAACAATTTGAGATGTGCTCCTATCCAGAATTTGTTCGAAAACTGATCTATCAATGGCCCTAAAAAGGTAATGTTTGACTTTGTGATATTCAGTTCTGGATTTCTCCAACTGCTCTAATTGTGCAGCAGTCAAAACAATACCTTCTATAGGCTCCTCAACACCATTTTGAATTAAATTCCATAGACCCTTGACACGTAGAAGATTCTCCATCAATTCACTCCAATGGTCATAATGTTAGCCATCAAAGTAAGGAATTTTTGAAGAGAGTTTGTTGTTTTTCATTGTCGTAAGTTTCTTCTCTCACAGGTAAGTTGCAACTTATGTATCAGGCCCAGTGGGGGCTCTCTCGGTTTGGATTTGGAGTTGTTTTCTTTTGTGATGGGATCTTGCACAAGGTCTTGTTTTGTTATATCAAAAGCATTCAGGTTCATTGAAGTTTACAACAATCATGACATAATAGTGGTTTTTCTTTCTCACTTTCAAGAAGATCTTATGCCACATTTGCAGGATTCATGTACTATTTTTGAGCCAGTTGCAGAGAAGGAACTTGTCTATACTTTTAGAGAAAATGCTGAGTTTAAGGTCTTTAAATGTTGATATGAATAATAATGAGTATTATTTTTTGGGGCTTCTCCCTATACCCCAAAACATTCTCTAGTGTCTCTAAAACTCTTTTAAATTTTGTCTTTGTCCCTAGTAAAATTAAAAGAAGAAATAGTAAAATAATTCACCCACTTCCTGCACCCCCAACCTCGTGCACCCCTAAAGAATATCCACCCACCTCCTGCACCCTAAATTAATACCCAGACCTTACACCTTTTGAGTTGCAGATGTCAACAGTTTCCTTTTTTTCTTAACATTGCAGATGTCGACATCCGCTTTGCAAATTTGAGTTATGGATGTCGACATCCATTTCGTTTATTTTTTATTTTTGGTCATTGCAGATGTTGACATTCGCTTCACAAATTTGAATTGCAGATATTGACATTTGTTTCGTTATTTTTTTTGCCATTGCATATGTTGACATCCACTTCAGAGATTCAAATTGCGGATGTAGACATTTGTTTCCTATTTTTTTTTTCATGAATGTTTGCTTGCGAATAGTTTGGCCACGTGGATCAATCCTTGTCGAGCACAAGAGAAGTTTCTTTATAATGGAGAAGTAGTAGTCTCTAGTGGTGGTTTATCTAAGATGATTACATGAGTTAGTGCTACTTCCCCCAAAAAGAAAGAGCCGGCTTTCTCTTGTCAAACCTTGTAAACATTAGTTTCAGTTATCACGATTCTTTTGAATATCATATAAAAGAAGAGAACCAAATTCTGCATAGTCTTAATCTTAATACCCTAATTCATGCTCAATATTTTTGTGTAGAAAAAAAAAATAAAAAAACAAAAGTTACAAAATGGATGTCGATATCTGAAATAAAAAAACAAAAAAAAATTACGAAACGGATGTTGACATCCGTAACACAATTTTCTGAAACGAATGTTGACATTTGTAATACAAAAAAAAATAAAAATAAAGTTATGAAACAGATATCGACATCTGCTACACAATTTTCTGAAACGGATGTCGACATCCATAATACAAAAAAACAAAAAAAATTACAAAATAGATGTCGATATCTACAACATAATTATTTGAGAGACAAAAATATAATTATTGGAGGTACAGGAAAAAAAAAAGGTTGGTGGTGCAGCGAGAAACCCCTTTCGATTTGTGGTTTGGACTCTAATAAATCCATTTATGCGAAGACGAGAGAATCTTGGGTTTTCTTTTTTATGTAGCAATGTTACTATTTGAATGATGATTATTGGCCCCACTTTCTATTGAAATTAATGGTTGACGCACCACAATTGTTAGCCGACTTTATTTATTTTGATAGGTTGAAAATTTTAGCTTCATGAGTATGGTAAGGGCTACATGTGCGATTTCTGGATTCAATTATATGATCTTTACGTTATAAGTTTAAATTCTATTTATAAAATTTATTGGCTAAAATAAATTTTGGATATCTTGTATGGCTCTGCATTATAATTAATGTATGTATGGAGCAATGGATTTAAGGCTGATGCTTATTACACACCATCGAATTTATTTTCCACCCCCCACATTAGAAGTTTCCGGCAAGTATTTTTTGCATTAGATGGGATGATTTCTTTCTTGAATTATTTATTATAATCCGGAAAATAAATTCCGGTAGTTCTAAGGTGCCAGAAGAATTTTGTTAGGAAGCTGGAAGTAATTCCCTGGATTTAATTGCATTAAGAGTTAAGCCTATTTTAATTTCAGGCCCAAGGGCCTGGTTATGAATAATCGCAGTTTATTATAAGTACACTTTTTAATTACAATAAGGTTTCTTTTCTTGATTTTGTGCCTAGCTTGGATCTCTTACAACGAAGTGTTTATTTGTTGCAGTTTTGATATTGTAACTCCTTTTAACCAAATAAAATTAGTTTCATATATTTTAAAATAAATTCTAGATATATGTACAATCACACATATCATTTGGTATTCGACCCTTATTTCGAAAAATTAAAAGATGAAAATTTAAATTCACTTTTAAAAAGTACAAAGTATTCGTGTGATCATGTGTGTCATTCTAATATTTAATACTTTTTCTTTTCTTAAATCATTAAACAATTCGTTTTTCGTTGTACGATTATTCATATCAATTGAAATTTTTATAATAAAGACATGAATATTTGTGTGATTTTTTTATCGTCCTAGTACTTTAAACCTTTTTTTTTTCAATAAGATTAAAAGATAAATTTTCACGTTCTTTTTGAATGTTTGTATGGTTGTCTGGCATTTTTAAATAAAGATATGAATAGTAATGTAATTGTTTATGTCAACCTAGTACTTAATATACATTTTTTAAAGGTCTAAGTACTCGTGTGATTGTCTGTATCTTTTCGATACTCGGTACTTTTTCTTTTCTTAAAAAGTCTAAAAAATATATAATATTTTCAAAATCAAATATCAACATCTTCACTCAAACTTTTTTCAAAAAAAGAATTATATAACTCTGATCTTCCATTTTCAATGAAGATATGTAGAAGCGGAGTTGTTGGACCCACAAAACCAAAAAATGACCCACAAAACCAAAAAATGTTTTTGTCCATTCTTTATTATCATTCTCGGGAAAATTTAAAAATTTTGAATCCACATCATTTTACATATTTAGTGAAAGGTACTATGTCTTCGAGCGAACACGGTGGGGTGCTAACAATTTCTATATGCATAACTGATCCCTAAACTTAAAGTCCAATTTTCGCAGACTTTATTTTATTTTTATTTTATGATCTTTTTTATAGTTTTTATGAAAATAAATTATGCTGGCGACTCCTAAAAAATTTATTTTTAAATATCTTTTTCTTGGTTCACCATCCTATCGCAACCTAGGTTGCGACAGTTGGTAATTTTTATTATCTTCATACATAATTACATAAAGGAAAACCTTTGTTTATATATGTTTAGAAAGGAAAACAAAAAACAAAAGGGTTGTTACTTGTATGGTGCATACCCTTTTGGTCAATAAGTCAGACTAAGTGGCAAGTCGACCAATACATTCTTAGGTCGATCACCTTGACTAACTAGTTAGCTGACCAGTACACCCTTAGGTCGATCACTTTGATCGACTGGCAAGCCGACTAGTACACCCTTAGTTGATCACCATGACCGACTAGCAAGCTGACCAACACACCTTTAGGTCGAACAACTGATTGCAGAATTAACTAACTAATATTGATTCAGGTATGATTGGGCCATGATTAAGCCAAAAAAAAAGGCAAAAGCACATATCAATTACTATAAATAAAGGTCTAAGGTATTGTTGTTCATAGACATGCATTGTAGCATGTAATACTCCTTTACTCGGACTTGAGCGTCGACAAGACATGAAACTTGAAAACTAGTTGGAGCAAGGGACGTCCAATGAGCCTTTGAGGACTAGTAAAGTGGAGACCACCCGACCTTACAAAAATATTTTCACGTCTACCAGATAGAGATGACAAATAAACTCGCCCCATTGGTATTGCCCGAACACGTCCCCATTTTGACAAAAAAATCCCCGCATTGACTAGGTATAGGTATGGTGAGTACGTGACTTTTTAAATTGGGTATGGGGATGGGAATGAGGATGTACACATCCACCTTGTTCCCACCCTCATGCCCATCATTCCCCACCATATCCTCGTCCTTGTTTAAACAATTAAAATATTCATTGTCTATTAAGTAACCTTATATCCATTTATATATATATATATATATATATATATATATATATATATATATATATATATATACACACAGACACACTTTCTATTTTTTATTTTATCTTATTATTTGGTTTGTCATGAAATTCATTCTTATCTCTAATATATTTCTTGTCTTATCCCAACTTTTATACAATTATGTTCAAATGATATATGTCAATTAAATATTTTTTATTTCTCATATTTGAATATTTTTACTTTTTTTTTAATATTTTTATTTTTTGTATATTTTCTTTTCACATGAGAATGTTTAACACTAAAAACCATTTTCTTTATATATCAATCATCAACTAAGTTGATATTTAAACACTTTTCTTAGATCTCTAAGGTATTTTTCATTTTATCATAACCCTTAATTATACATTTGTTTTCCTTTGTGTTATTTCATTCAATAGTCTCTAAAATTGTTTCTAAGACACACATTTAATAATTTTTTTAATATTTTTATTTGTTTTTTATTTTTATAATGTAGAATACTATTTTTATTTTCAAACTCATTATCTTATGTCTAATTTTATCACTATAATTTTATAAATAAATTTTGTTTACTATAATATAATAATTTGATGTAATCATCATGAATCTTTTTATCACCATCCAACATATATTGAAGTTCCAAAGGTGAAAGATCTATGTTAAAATTTTAGTATTATTACTCTATAATAAAAGAGATATCATTAGTATATAATAAAAGAGATCATTAATTTGAAATAAAGAGACATTTAAAATAATTTTTAAATTTGAATATTTAATTTTCTTTTATATATATATATATATATTTTAAATATTTTTAAAATTTATCATCTAGGTTTCATAAAAGTTTGAAAATTTAATCAATATTTTGGTTCTCATGAAATTTTATTTGGTATTCTAATTTAAAAAATATATAATTATAATAAAATTTATTTCCAAATATTTGATATTAAGGAAACAACACTCCTTTTAATATTTTTTATTATTTTATAAAAATTAATTAAGTGATATTAAAACAATAAGAAAGCGGGTACGAGTATGGTTATGAGTATATACTCGTTACTTGGTGGAAATGAGGATGAGACAAAAACTTGATACCCGTTGAGTTTGGGTATGAGGATGTGGATGTGGATGAATTTTTTCCTGTGGATGGGTATGGGATAGCAAAATTCGTCCCCGTTTGCCTTGTGTTCATCCCTACTACCAGTCGGCCTCTACATGTCAACCTTGACCTTATCGACTTCGACCTTTTCGGCCTCAAACTCTCGACCTTTATTGATTGACCTTTACTAATTTAGTGACCAATTCCTTTGATAGCAAAAATCTTGGTAGCTCATCTTTAGTGACTAATTTTCTATAATATATAAAGCATAACATTCCAATTTTAACAACTTAAAACTAATAAAATAGGATCCACCTTAGTGTTCAAAACAGATAAATAAATGTATAAAGTTTATTAATACAGTCTTACAAATGACACTAGTACAAAAATTATGTTCTACATTGGTTTTTTATGCCTATTACATCGATTTTAGACTCGACGTAATAATTAGCGATGTAATAAATTTGGTACCCTTTACATCAATTATGGAACAACCGATGTAACACACGGTATTAGAAAGAAAAAAAAATACAAATATTCCCCAATGATCGAGCTAGCAATCTTTACTAGAAAAGAATGAAAACTTATGCAATATCCATTTCTTACAAAAGAATTACACATAATAGCAATCCAGCAAGCCTTGAGCCAATCAATATGAAAGCATTTATAGAGGGTAGTCTTTAGCAGAAGATAATCAAATCAAATTTCAAAGCAACAACAACTTTCACTCGAAGTATTTTAACATGAACAACAATCACTATGGCAAACTAACACTTATGATTAAAAAAGCAGCAATGACGTTCAACAGAGTAGCAGCAGCGTCGAACGGAACAACAACGACATCGAACTGAGCAGTGATGACAGGCGGAGCAGGGATGACGACTAGAGCAGATCCAACAATGGTGATGACAAACAAGCAAATCGAGTGACGACGATGACGAAAGGATAAGATCTAGCAGCGATGGCGACAGGCATAGCGAATCCAACAACGGTGACGACGAGCATAGTAGATCCAACAGTGTCAGCGATGAGTGAAGCAAAACCAGCAGCGACGACGACGAACATAGCATATATAACAACGAAGCAATGAGAAAAATAGATCTAGCATAAGTAGGGTCGAGTAAAGCAGATCCAACAATGCCAAGGATAAGCGGAGTACAGCGGAGCACCACCGACACCGAGCAAACCACTGTTGGCTTGAGGAGCAACAAGGGTGAGTAGACCAACAATGCCGAACAAAGATTTGAGAGAAACGAAAATCTAAAGATGAATATGAAGAGGAAGGAAGTTGCATTGCGGGAGAAGATTTCAGGCTTCGATGGGAGAGAAAAGATTTGAAGAATAAGAAAGAAATGAGTATTGCATTGCTGTGAGGGAGTCTTTGAGATTTAATAAAAATTTGGTGGCAATTGTGTAATTAAAGAAACACATATTACATCGGTTGTAATTAAAACCGATGTAATATATTGTTGTTAAAAGGTAATTTTGTACTAGTGTGATCAGACTATATAAATATATCAATTATACATACCAAACATTTCTAACTCTAAACACTAGCTAACCATTTATAACAACTTCCCACTGAAACCTCCTTTTGACCTAAAAGATGGCTTCTCAACCACTAGAGGTGCCTCTGAAACTGCAACCACCAATGCTCCCACCGAATAGCTGATCATCGCAAAAGGAAAACATACAACACAAGACAAAAACACATAAGAAGGGTAAACTAATGACTTTTAAAGAATTTTCTTAAACCATATAATATTGATATATCTAACAACTACAAAAAAGCAGATATTCACATACATATATTTATAAACTACGACTCAACTAACCCGGATACATGCATTGAGGTCAGATCCAATCAGTTCTGCACTTGTAGTGGCATCTCATGCTCTATAGATCGACAAATTAAGAGTGAAAACTCTACCACATACAAGGTAAGTCTGTTAACACCTATTGTCAAGGAAAACCCCTAGGCTAGGACTTCCTGCTCCTCTGACCACATACCCCATTCCTCTCTACTTAAGAATTTGAATGGTTATTAGAGCGTCTGGATAACTGCCAAGATAATCCCTACCATAATGCATACACTACCACAACCACTGTTATTCCTCCTTGGGGTAGCATCAACCAATCTCAACTCAATCTCATATAAACAAGCTTATATCATATACTCATCATTCATAATAAGCTTCTATGATAACTAAAATACCACTCAATTTAACTCAAAAATACAAGTTTCATGCTCTAACTCACTCGCCCAGCTAGAAGCACTCGCCCCGTCACTACCCATGCTTACCCAGCTAGTATCACTCGCCCAACCACTGATCCAGGTCTGGAAGTTCCTAACTTGGAAATTCGCCAAGCTAGTAGCACTCACCCCGCCATTGGCCCATGCTCGCCCAGCGAGTAGCACCCGCTTAATGAATTTGCATAATTCTGCAGATTAGTGTTCTACATAATTCTGCATATTAGCTCAATCGCCTAACGAGTGTGCAACTCTGTAGAATTATACAAAAACTGATCTAACATGTTTTATGCATCTTCAACCAACCCATACCACTCTAAAACCAGTGTAAAGATAATTCAATTATCAAACATCAATTCTATCTAATTATTCATACCAATTGAATGTAAATACATATAAACCACCAATTATTCTCAATTAACCAAGAAAAACACACATCTTCATAGGTTTCAAAATCACAAGCAATTCCACATATCAGATATATCAATCAATCACAAATTAAACACACAATATGCATTCTTAACAGGTTTATGAATTAAGACAGAGAAATTAGCTTCCCTTACTTGGTATCCTGCTTAAACAACTCTATAAACGTTAGACATCTCTAACTCCACCGGATGTTCTATCTACACATAGAAACATCACAAGAACGATTAGGACATACCATTATGATCACTGATCAGTAGAGACTCATACTGATAAATAAAATAACGCATGCAAGCATAAGAGGGCTTACATACAAAAGAAAACAGAAAAAAAATCAAAAAGACAGCGAAAACTTAACTTACGCGAACGAAGAAACTGATCGGTCCAAATTGAAGAGCTCCCTACGGTCTCAATTCTTCAATCAGACAACTAGAAAGACAAAAAATTTAGAGAGAAGCCAGAGAGCTCTAGAAAAGTGGTTTCTACAGAGATTGTGTGTTTTAAAATAATGAAACTCGTTTATAACAATTCTATTTATACTAAAACCTTTTTAATATTAAAATAATCGAGTCTCACTATTTTTAAACCACTATCACTTCTAAAATATCATTTTCTAGGATTTCACATAAAGCTTTTGTTGCAAAATTTTAGAAACCAATTTAGAGATTAATTATAATTTTTTATTCATATTAGTGAATATTTTAGTAATCAATAATTTTTTATTTTGTAAATTAGTATTTAAATTGGTTCCTACTGTGATTAACAACTTTTTGTTACTAAAATTATTTGTTAATGAGACATTTTCTTATAGTGATTATTTATATAATAAATCTTAAAAGAATTTAAAGTTTTAAAATTTTAAAAAATAACTAAATTACTTAAAATGATATAATTCTAAGATTTTGAGTCAACTAGAATTTTATTGGGTTATATCTATTAAGATGATTTTATAAGTGATATCAATTGAAAAGTTGGCCAAAAAAAAAGGCTTAGCTAAGAATGTCGTAAATAACTTCTATTTAAAAACTTAATTAATTGTGACTTTCATCAAATAAAGAGAATTTTGATCGACGTTAATTAAGAGAAACCTTTGTCAATATAAATTAGTTTTTTTTTTTACTTAAAAATAATATCAATTAAGATTAATTAAAACAAATAAAAATAAAAATATTATTTTTATTAAATTTTTATATTTAATTGTTCAAAATATTTATTCAAATAAAAAAAATTAAAATTCAATAAACTTAAATTATTTTGTCAAAAAATATTTAAAATAGTACTTTTAACTCAATAACATCAACTTTTTCATACATGTTAAATGATGTTTTATGCTAATATTTGAATTGGAACAAGTCAAATGGTGTAAACAGTTAATGCTAGTCTAAAACAACATTACATAAAAGAAAATTAATAGTTAGATTAAAATAATTATATTTATTTATTTCAAAATTTCAGGAAAAAAAATGTATCAAAGTTTGTGATTGAGGCAAATTTTAATTTCACTTAAGAACTTAAAAGATATTTAACCATAATTTTATCTTGATTCTCATTATTCTTTTTTATTATTTAAATAAAATTTCAAATTTCTTCTTTTGAATCATGGTGATTCCATAATAATATATGATCTTATACTTTTATTATTCGATGACAATAATATAATCTGGAATTGATTTCTATAATAAATAAAAATTTAATTTTGGAATCAGATTATCCGTCACTGAAAAATATTATGATAGAAAATTAATTACAAAGTATGAGAGAAAATTGATAGCAATCCAACAAGTTTCCATATCAATTCCTTTTTTTTTTTTTAAGAAATGCAAAAATCAACATACTCTTACAGTATTAGTATATGTTAGGATGTAAAAAAATATCTGTACCAGAATGTATCCGTAGATAAAACCCACGGCGGATAGGAAATGAATATTGTAAATGGATACTTGTGAATAACAGACATATATGTATTTTTTATTACCTGCATATTAACGAGATAAGTACGAGTATCATAATATCCATATCCATGGATACTCGTACATGCTATACCTTAATTTAAATTAAAAAATAAATAAAAAAATATGATTAAATTATTAACATATTGATTTTGAATTAATTATTTTTTTATCAATTAGTTTTTTTTAAAAACTACATTTATTTGTAAATTGTATTCAATACTATTTAAATAATATTTAAATAAATTATTTGAACTTTGTTTGAAAATTATGAATGTTATGGATTGTATTTTATTTGAATTCATGATTAAAATACGTTGTTAAATATATTTTTTTAAATACTCACGAGTACCCTGGATATTAAAAAATTATGTGAGTACCCGTATAACAGGTACTCGCGCGGATATTGATACAAATACGGGACAAATATTTTTCCAATAAGTAAGGTACGAAGGATCTACTGTCCGTATCCTACCCACTCATTGACATCCCTAGTACATATGAACCTAAAGATAAAAAAAAAACACAAAAAAAAAACGGTGAATAATATCACAATGGTGTTAAAAGATGTATTTTTATTTGTAAGATTTAAGTTCCTTAGCATTTAACAATCATAAACAATATTATGTTATTTTACAATCTAATAAACTCCACATCAATTTCTAGAATAATTTCTTATTAAAACAAATCCAAAAATCAACATCTCAAACTGTACGTTTACACTACAAGTGAAAATAAAAAATAAAAACAAATGGTGAAAAATACCTATAATGGTGTTAAAATACCTTTTTTCACATGTAGGATTCAATATAAGCAATGGTATATTGTCGTAGAATATTCTAACAATCTAATATTTCTATTAAAGTTCATCATGGAGCTCTTCATCATGGAGCATTGCATCATGGACCATTGCAACATCGAGCACTGCATTATGGAGCACTGTATTGTTGGTGGACAAAGATTCTTCAGTTCTGAACAATCCATGTAAATTTTGTTAGTAAATTTAACTGTCTTAATTTGTCAATAAATATATATATATATATATATATATATATATATATATATATATTATAATTTTATAAAAAAATAATTTTAATAAAATAAAGAAAACAATTTCTAGTTCCAATTCATATATAGTTTATATTTAAGTTATGAGCCACTTACTTTTGCACTTCAACATTAGAATTGACTTCAAGATTGGAATTGATGGACACGTCTCTCTCGATTTGAATTGGTGGTGGAAATGGAGGTATGGGAAGACCACTGAGAATCCTGTTAAAAAAATTCGTAATTATACACACACACCCACACACACATATATATATATATATATATATATATATATATATAATAGATAACTTATGTTTGAGATTATTCGTAACATACTTTCGTCTTGGGATATTGGTATTCTCGGTCACATTGGCATCCTCGGTCTGAGTTGGTGGTATAGGTGGACGATCGTGAGGATCATCATTTTGAGTCCTATTAAAAAAGAATAAGTAATTATTTTATAAAAAAATATTTTAATTATTAGTAACATATTTTTACTTTGAGATTAAAATTACTAGACACCATTGTCTCCATAAGTTAGTGAAAAAGACGGTGAAGTGTGAGATCACTTTAAATTTGTAAAAGAGTTAGTCTTTTTTTTTTCATTTATAATTGATATTTGAGTTATGAGGATGTTTCTTTTGCACTTCAAGTTTGATATATATAATTTATATATAATTAATATTTAAATTACTAAGAAATACTTTTGCACTCGAAGATCGAAGTTGTTTGACATATCTTTGAAAGTTTGAATTTGAGTTATTAGAAAACATTTTTGTACTTCGAGATTGAAGTTGTTTTACACATTTGTTTTTAGATTAAATTGGTTGATGGAGTAGAAAGAGTGTGAGAATAACTTTGAATCTATTTTAAAAAATTAGTAAGTTGTTTTAGTATATTATTGATATTGATGTTATGAGCAACATACTTTTTCTACTTCGAGACTCAAATTGTTTGACACATTCTTTTATATTTGAGTTGGTGGTGAAGGTGGAGGAGTGTGAGGATCTATTAAAAAAAATTAGTGACTTTTTTATATATAATTTATATTAGAAAGATCCTTTTTTATATATAATTTCTATGAAAAAACAATTATTACTTTTTTATACATAATTGGTATATAACATATATTTGAATTATTAACAAAATACTTTTACCCTTTGTGGTCGAAACTTAATGACATAGAGTTTGAATTCTTTGTATAGATAAAGGAAAGAGGGAATCACTTTGAGTTTTATCAAAAAAAATTGTAATACATAATTGGTAAGTGAGTTATTGAAAAAATGTATTTGCACTTTAGAAATTGAAGTTGCTTGACATATTCTTGTGAGTTTGAATTGGTGGTGAAGATGAAGAAGTATAAGGATCACTTTTAAGTCTTATTAAAAGAAGTCTTTAATTTTTCTATATATAATTCATATATATATGTAGTTAATATTTGAGCTATTAGTGACATACTTTTTCTCTTGGAGATCAGAATTGCTTGACACATTCTTCTGATTTTTCGTTGGTGATGAAGGTGGAGGAACACGAGCATCATTTTGAGTCCTATTAAAAAAAAGTCACCAATTTTTAATACATATAATTGATGTTTGTGTTGTTTGCAACATACCTGTTGACGTTGATACTTGAATTGTTAGACACATTTTTCTGAGTCTGAGTTGGTGGTGGCAATAGAGAAGTTTGAGGATCACGTTCAGTCCTATAGAAAAAGTGTCAATAATTTTTTTATATACAAATAATATATTATTGATATATTTGCTAATATTTTAAGTCCTATTAAAAGTCAATAATTTTTAGAATTAAATATGTTTTTGTTCCTCAAATTTCAGTAAATTTTGGAATTAGTCTATCTTCAAAATTTTGACCAATTTAGTCCTTCATATTTAAAAATACGTGAATTTAGTCCTTTTAACCAAATTTTGTTAAGTTAACTTGACATTTCAAGTGCATTTCATGATAGTATTTGAATTGTTTACCTCGTTTGACATATTTCCGTTTCAATGTTAACTCAAATATTATCATAAAATGCGTTTAGAATGTCAAACAAAATTTGATAAGAACGACCAAATCCACGCATTTATAAAAATGAAGGATTAAATTGGTATAAAGTTTTGAAGGGGGACTAATTTCAAAATTCACTCAAATTTAAAGGACTAAAAATATATTTAACCCTAATTTTTAAGATGTATAATTGATATTTGTGTTTCTTGCAACATACCTATTGACTTCGACATTGGAATTACTTGATAAATTCTTGAGAGTTTGAGTTGGGAGATCACTTTCAATCCTGTTAAAAAAGGACAGTAATTTTTGTTTATATATAAATGATATATTTGTTGTCATGTTTAAAAAGTCAATAATTGATGTTTGTGTTGTTTGCAACATACCTATTGACTTCAACATTGGAATTATTTGACACATTCTTGTGAGTTTGAGCTGGACGTGGCAGTAGAGAAGTTTGAGGATCAATTTCAATCCTATTAAAAAAGGGTCAGTAATTTTTTTTTATATAAATGATATATTATTACATATTAATGACATTTTGAGTCCAATTAAAAAAAATTCCACAATTTTTAATTCGAATAATTGATGTTTGTGTGTGTAGTTTGCAACATACCTATTGACTTTGACATTGGATTTACTTGACACATTCTTCTGAGTTTGAGTTGCTGGTGGCATCAGTGAAGTTTGAGGACCCCTTTCAGTTCTATTAAAAAAAAAATCAGTAAATGTTTTTTATATAAATGATATATTATTAACATTTTGAGTCCTATTTAAAAAAATCAAGAATTTATAATACATATAATTGATGTTTGTATTGTTTGCAACATATTCTTTTGAGATACCTATTGAGATAAATATATTTAATATTTTTGAGATATTAGTAACAACATACATACATTTGTATTTCTGCATCGGTATTTTGTAATACGTTCTCAGTTTGAGTATCTGATGGAGGCAGTCCTTCTTGAGTATCACTTTCATTCCTTTATATATAAAAAAAAGAAAAAAGCACACACAAACATATTATATATAAGTTAATAGGTGTAGTAAAATAAAGAATTTATCACTAATAAAAAGTAGTAGAGCATGATTGAAATATTTTGAGAATAAAAATACATTTAAATCACAAAGTATTAATTATAAAATTAGTAATTTATAAATTAATTGAATTAAGATATAATTTATTAAATAAATAAAAAAAGCATATTGTGGTGATAGGTCTGATCTGTCCAACTAATAAAAAATAGTCCGATCACATTAATTGAGATTAATATTAGTAATTTAAACAAGATTTAAGATAATTTATGGCTAATAAGTTTCCCTAGCGGACAAAGATTAAAGTGTCATAATAAAGACATTTCTAAATAAGAAAGAGAGAAGATTAGAAAAATATAATTAAAAGAGAACTTAAAATAAGAAAAACAGAAAATCACAATTCTGAATACTCTGAATAATCGACTTAACTAAAACACACATAAATAAAATAACCTCGTATACATGGTAGCTAAATAAAAATTATATTTGAATTAGTTGTAACTTACAGCTTTCTGCTTTCGTTGACGGTGTGCAGGCGACGTGTGAGATTATCACTTTCAGCACTGTGTAAAAGAATTGTAAACAAAATACGAATATAAAAGTTATTTTGATCTTTAATATACCCATTCATTACAACAAACTTAATATTCATCAGAGTACTCTTAATGAATCTTATATCGTATTAAAAAGTGGCTTTTAGTTCAACTCATTTTTACAAAATTAGTTTATTAAGTTAAAATTTATCTTACTTATATCCTATAATTTAGTTTTAAACTTAATAATATATAATTTAGTTTTAAACTTAATTAATAATTTAGTTTTATATTTATATATTTGATTCGTGCATGTTCTTCGTATATTTTCTTACTAAATTGAGTTTTTTTTTTTAAATTCAATTGAGTTCGTAAAAAAGATTTAGTACGGTCAATTTTATTAATATTGTGTTAAAATTTAAATTTATCATAGGTCAAAATCTGATTATTTTTTACTTAAAAGGTGTACCTTATAAAAATGAGAAGGATTTCAAGATAAAAAATACTTAAATTTTGATACTTGTCAAATTTAAATTTTGATACATGTCATTTTTAAATATTGTTAATATCATTTTATAAGATTTAAAAAAAGAAAAATTAGGACTCAATTCAGTCAAAACCAAATATAAAAATTAAAACGAGTCAAAAATATAACAATCAAATTATTAATTAAATAATCATCATATCACTTTAAAACATAAATAAAACCCTACTAACAATCAAATAATGCATCTTCATAACATCTCTTAATCCAATCAAACAAAATCCTACAACCATTTCTATTTTAAACCAATATTTAGGGTTTCTTGAAGGAAGTGATATATAACAAGTAAAAACGTATGAATAACAGTATTACCTTATGACAGAAGTGGGAAAATGATGATGCAGCAACTCTAATGTAAGAAGGAGAACAAACGCGATGACACCATAATGAAAAGCCATTTTCAGAAAAAGAAGTTGTGAAGTTGTTGTTGCTCGAGTGTGATTCTCGTGAAGAACTGTGATTGTTAACAGAAATGAAGTGATAGTTATGGAGATTTATAGAATGCAAGTGCCATTGTTTAAGATATATAGCTTCGCAATCGCTACTTTATCAAACTTGGTCTTTGCAATTACTCTCTTTCTTGTTTCAGCTTTGTCCTCTTGGAATATTTTAACCCAAAATTAACCGAGTTGACATAATCGCTAACAACTTGCATGTCGTATACGTCCACAACAAAAGAGGAAGTTGTTTGAATTGGTATTTTTTGAAAAAAAAAAAAAACTCGTTAGATCCTACAAAGTTTGGTTTACATCTTAAAATCCATTAATTATTGAGTTAAATATGATTTTGATTAGTGCTTGAACTTTCACACAATATTAAAATATATTTTTATTTGAAACTTTGATATATTTTAATTCCTAAACTTTAAAAGTAAATTATATAATCCTTTTAACATAATTATGCTATCTTTTTTTAATTTTATACTAGCATTTAAGTTGTTTATATCATTTATCATGTTCTCAATATCAATTGAGAAACACGTTTGATATGTAAAAGAAAATACAAAAATTAGCATATAGGATTAAAAAAATTATATTCACTAATTTTATTTTTTGAAGTTTAGAAATATATCAAAGTTTTTGAAAATTCTAATTTCACGTCAAAGTGCAGATATTAAAAATATATTTAACCCTTAATTATTTAACATCTTATAAATCATGATTATAAATTCAAGTGTGAGTCCGGGTCTTATTTCAGATAAACACAAGAAAATTGAATATTTTATAAAATAGAAAATACACCAGTTTTCTTAAGATTTTAGATTGTAAGTAACTGGATATAGACTCACGTTATGAATATAAATTTATGAGACTTGTATAAATTCAACTTCCTATGTTGTATATTGTTTAAAAAAGTATGAATTTATATGGTATCAAAATAAAATGATACTATAGCAACTCCTTTTTATTTTGACAAAAAAATATTTTACTATTGGCTGACTGAATAATTGGAAGCGGTTTGACATATATATTTAAACACACTTTTCTTAGTCAAATGTTGTTAGAACACGGATTTTCCAGATAAAAGACGAATAAAAAGATGTTGATAACGCGATTCCTCTTTTTATTTATTTTTGTTACATAGGTTTAATGAGTCTAAGTCTATTCTTTTATCATGTTTGAACTCATATACGAACATGTTTTCCTTGAATAATGAATGAAACAATGAGACTCATTGACTATATATAATGTGAACACGTTCTCTTTTTATATATGCTTTCTCCTCAGTGTTATTCAAGAAAATTCAACTTTTAAAATATGTCTGCATCTTTCTGTTGAAAAACAAAATATAAATAGATATTTAGAGAACATTCAGCGATCACATTCCAAAAGATCTAGAAAATAAATTATTATTATTATTATTGTTATTATTATTATTATTATTATTATGGTTCTCTCTTTTCTTTTTATTTTGCATATCGTACTAGAACATTTTAGTCATATTAACATCCTAAAAAATGTTGTCTATTCTAAGAAAATCATTTCAGAGTGATTTTAAAATTGTGATAATGTAAGGCGAGGCTTTGAAAATGATTTTTTTTTATCATATAAGCAAGGCTGTTAGAAAATTTGTACTAGTTGGTAAGATAATGATTTTTTATAAGCTATGATTTACGCGGAAAGACAAGTCAAAAGTGTTATTATTATTTTTTTATCTCAAACAATCCTGTATAGTTTATTGGTTACTATAAATTTATTAAACAATTATTTAATCCTTAATATATATATATATATATATATATATATATATATATCACTATTAAAAATTATTGTATTACATGAAATTTTTCTTATAAATTTGTTAAAAAAATTTATAATAAAAGACATTTTTTTTCTGTTAATTTTTTAAGAATCTTAATTGACAGATAATTCATTTGTGAGTAATTATTTTTTACAAAATTATAAAATTTGAAAGTATTTCCTACCAAATTTGTTATGAAAAGTGTTTTGTACAAAATATTTTGTATAAAAATTCACAGTAATTTCCTGCAAATTTTTTTTCATAACAAAATTTATAAATATTTAAAAAAAAATCAAAACAAAATCTAAAAAAAAATATGAATTGTTTTAGTGTATATATTACTTTTGTATTTATGATATTACCACAAGAGAAAGATGATAATGCCATATCGTTAATAAGTTCAACAAATTAGATTGAAATTAGCTTGCTATTTAAAAAAATTATTCTACAAAATATTTCATATATAAAGAATCAATACAGATGTTAATATTCATTTTTACATATTTAGAGTAATACGTACAATTTTATTATAAATGAGTCATTGCAAGAAAAATTATATGTCCACCAAAATTGTGAAAGGAAATAGTAAGTTCCATAACTCTTATTTACACAGTATATATATATATATATATATATATATATATATTTTGAGATTAATGTTAGAATTAATTGAAAGAATTAATTTTATTATATGACTTCTTTGAAATATTATGATGTGCTCAATTGTCATTTAATAAAATTTAAAGACATATTGGTTATTATGAGAAGTGATAATAAAATAAAATAAAGATAAAATAAAAACCAATTCAATGAGACATTGGTTTATAAAAGAAATTAGGGTTCTTTTCATAGTAACACATCAAGAAGTATGAGAAGAAAAAAGAAAGACAAAAAGATAGATTGGAAAATGGTGGTTGGAGAGTACACAAATTACAAACTGAAGAACGCATACTTACAGCGTATATATAGTCTTTTATGGATCAAGGCTCTATTATTATTGTGCGAGAATATCTTAAATCTTCAAGATCCTTAATTGTTTTAAATGTGATGTCAAAGTATGTGTTGTAGGATGTGTGATTTTTTTGTGATGTTTCTCAGTTTATGATGTTTGTTTTCAAATTAAGAAAAACCCTAATTATAAATGAATGTAGAGATATTTTGGAATTTATGTTTTTCCCAATATTTATTATGAACCCTAATTAAAGGTTTTAAGGAGTTTGTATATTTTCAGCTGCTTTAGAGATTGAATGTGAAGGAAGATGGGAATCAAATTTCGCTGAATGAAATTGCATCTGTTGTGCTTCAATAATTTTAATTACAAATTGATCCATTGTTATCCATATTTTTATGAATGGAGTGCAATTGCAACATGCATGTGAATATTAATGCCATTGAGATATAAATCTATTGCAGTATGAATTGTGTGATTTGATTGTAATAAATGCTTGGTATATGCTATTGAATTGAATGGAGATCAAATCACACGGTGACGCAAAGTGGAGGTGAATGTGCCTTTGAAAGCGTGACGCACGAACATTATGTTACGTGAGTGAGTTGGGAAGTTTTGATAAATTAAATGTTTTAATCACAAATTATATAATTATGAATTAATTGAATTCAAGTGCAATGATTTTTATAGGTTTACGTCACCAATAAAATTAATGTTAATTTTTTTATATGAATATGTATTTTTTAATTTATAATAATGAGTATGTTTTGTTATTGATAAATTAAAATTAATGAAGATGTTATATATGTATGGTTTATAGGAATTAAATGTATATTTATTTGTTTGAAATCAAGTATGATAAATTTTGTTAGTCATTAAAGTGATCAAAATTTGAAACTTTTTTTTGGTTTCAAATTATTAATGTTTTTATTTCAATTACCCATAGTATAGATGCTAAATTATGAATAATTAATTTATGGATTAATTGAAATTCATTATTATAAGGTATTTTAGAATCGTCCAAAGGTTGATTAATTGTTATTATAATTAATGAACATGATTGTAGATGCTTCACTAGTTCATGCATATTTTAATTATCAATAATGTTATAATATGATTAACATCATTATGTTTATGTTTGTGTATTAGTTGATCTCCCAAAGGAGAACATTAGTATGCATAGAATGGTTGTTTATGTCTAAATTTGTATTTACGTTTAGTTTTATGACTCAAGACATTAATGTTAGGCATGTGTTAATTGTAGTCTCTGTTTTGGTATCTTTACACTCGCACGCTACGTCTGTCCCAATCTTTAATGAGTTGAATTTCCCTGACTGGAGTGAACAAGTCCAATTTCACTTAGGTGTGTTGGATCTTGATTTGACTTTTCAAGTTAAAAAGTCGACTCATATCACAGATATTAGTAGAATGAAGAGAAACCCATTACAAACCTTGGGAAAAGTCAAATAGACTAAGCTTAATGTTTATGAGCAAGCAATATTAAGTTAACTCTTCCTAAAACCGATAATGCAAAAGAATTTATGAAATTTGTGGAAGAGCTCTCCCAAACTACTGATAAATCTCTCGCTAGGACATTGATGAGTACGTTGACCACCACGAAGTTTGAGGGTTCGCGTATTATGCATGAGTATGTGATTGAGATGACAAATATCGTAGTAAGACTTAAGTCTCTAGGAATGGTAGTGAATGAAGGTTTCTCATGCAGATTATTCTAAACTCATTATCGTTTGAGAATGGTCTGTTCCAGATGAACTACAACATCATGAAAGACAAGTGAAACGTGCATGAATTGCACAATATGCTAGTTTAGGAGGAGACCCAATTGAAGAACTTAGGAAATCACTCTATTCAGTATGTGAAGAATCAAGGAGCTGCTAGAAAGAAAGTTACTAAGAAACATGGAAAGGGTAAAGGAACACTGAAGATTGACAAGTCCTCAGCCAAAATCTAGAAGAAAAATGACAAATCTCATTTCTATAGAAAGTCTGGACATTTCCAAAAGGACTACATAAAGCGTAGAGCTTGGTTCAAAAAGAAATGTAAGCATAATGCTTACATATGCTTTGAATCAAACTTAACTGAAGTTCCCTATAATACGTGGTGGATTGATTCTGGATGTACGACTCATGTTTCTAATGTGATGCATGGATTTCTTTAACCTGAACCATAAACCCAAATGAGAAGTTCGTCTTCATGGGCAATAAAGAGAAAGTTCTAGTGGAAGCCGTCGGAACTTATCGTCTAATCCTCGACACTAGATATCACTTAGACCTTATGGATACTTTTTATGTACCAAGTATCACTAGGAATTTATTTTCTTTGTCTAAGCTTGATGTTGTTGGATACTATTTTAAGTTTGGGAATGGTTGTTTTAGTTTGTTTTGAGCGTACTTGTATGATTTGTAACATCTCGTCTTGATATTACGGATTTAAATAATTAAAATGAATAATAGAAACATAAATACATCGCATTTATGAATAAACCTCATTACCCATAAGCGCGGGAAATTTAAAACTTTTATTATCGTATAACAAAACACTGATCCATAGTTTATAAAGAAAAAGAATATACAAATATCTCTCAAAAGTTTACATATCATTTCCAAAACTAAAATCAATAAAAACATAGTAATAAAATCCCATGCTATCCCTTGCTCCTTGTTTAAGCATCACCAGCACCACCTGCATCAACATCCTCTGCTCACGTGTACCGCGTACACGATCATCGCTATACACAAGCAGATAGGGTGAGCTTAATGAAATCAACATACATCACAGTAATATACATATAAACAACCATTTAACTATATTTCTACAAAGACCCAAAATACAGTCTCTTTCTCTATTCTCTATCATCTGGCCACAACTAGATTATTCGTGTTCTACTTCTTTTAGTGATTTCCTCAAGGTAATTTGCTGCCAAACCTATCGGTCACAACCGATAGAGCACGTGCGGGAAACATCGCCACGGATCATACACCGTAACCCCAGGTGGAGTTCCCAAATACAAACATAGTCTGTAACGTCCCAAGACTACCAAACTCGTCAGTCAACTACTGAGGAGGGCAATCTATCTGGATCCATCCGTACTGGCCACAACCAGCACACTCACACCGGCAACACTCACCAACTCGAGCTCAACTCAAGGGTTCCTCGTGTTCATCCGCCATCCCGAGCTCAACTCGAGGGATGCCATTCCGAGCTCAACTCGAGGAATGTACGTACTTAACCCCTATCCCGAGCTCAACTCAAGGGATACGTTCCAAGCTCAACTCAAGGAACCCAGGAATTTTACCTTGGAAGTATCACCAAAAGCCTTGTAGATCACACCCACGAAGTCCAACGACTAGAAATTTCAGCAGCCAAATCGCCTAGCTGGGGACATGTACCGCTAGGCGCTATCAGCTCCCAGACCGCCTGGCGGGGGACACGTACCGCTAGGCGCCAAGCGCTTAAAAAATTACAAAGTCTGCAACAACCGCCTGGCGGAACCGTCCTCACCGCTAGGCGGACGCTGCTTTAGAGGCTACTGTTTTTGCCGCTATCGCCTGGCAGGACCTTCTCCTCCGCCAGGCGCCACCAAGTCCAGGACCCCACTGTTCCCTCGCTATCTCCTGGCGGTTCCAATATCCCCGCCAGGCGCTATACCTCCGTTGTTGTTGTTGCGCTCTGGCCACTTGTGAGTACTCGATGTTTGGCTCATTCGGGTTATGGCTTGGCAAACTGCAATTTAGGGTTTGCGAAGTGGGCGTGAGTTCGTTGTGTTATAGGTTTGTGGCAGGTTGGTGTTGTGCGTGGATGAAGATCTGTCGTTGATGCGGCGGAGGTAGTTTCGCGATTTGGGAGAGGAGACGCAATTTAGGGTTTGTGATTTTTGTTTTGATTTTATGCAAGTGTGGTGTTCACGTTTTCATGTATGAAGAACATGGAGGTTCCATGGTAGTGGCGCGATTCACGAATTGCTCTTACGGTGAAGGACTTGTTTGTTCATTGATACTCGAATTTGAGAAATTATTAGTAGGTCTCTTTGGCTTAGAACCATAGTAAACTTTTTTGTTGGCCTTTCAACATTATTATTTATGGATTATTTTCATTGCTCTTTCTTTTTTGTAAAGGTGATCATGGATCAGATTTTTGAAGATCCGATTGAAATTCAATCCAGATTCAAAATATTGGATCATATTTTAAATCCAAGTTTATTAAAATTTAAGGACCTATGGGTTATTATGAGAAGTGATAATAAAATAAAATAAAGATAAAATAAAAATCAATTCGATGAGACGTTGGTTTATAAAAGAAATTAAGGTTCTTTTCATAGTAACCCATCAAGAAGTGTGAGAAGAAAAAAAGAAAGACAAAAAGATAGATTGGAAAACGGTGGTTGGAGAGTACACAAATTACAAACTGAAGAACGCATACTTACAGAGTCTCTTATGGATCAAGGTTAATGCTTTATTATTATTGTGCGAAAATCTTAAATCTTAAAGATCCTTAATTGTTTTACATTTGGTGTCAAAGTATGTGTTATAGGATGTATGATTTTTTTGTGATGTTTCTCATTTTATGATGTTTGTTTCCAAATTAAGAAAAACCTTAATTATGAATGAATTTAGAGATTTTCTGAAATTTATGTTTTTTCCAATATTTATTATGAACCATAATTAAAGGTTTTAAGGAGTTTGTATATTTTCAGCTGCTTTAGAGATTGAATGTGAATGCCATTATTGGAAGATGGGAATCAAATTTCGCTGCATGAAATTGCATCTGTTGTGCTTCAATAATTTATTATTAATCCATTGTTATCCATATTTTTATGAATGGGGTGCAATTGCAACATGTATGTGAATATTAATGCCATTGAGATATAAATCTATTGCGGTATGAATTGTGTGATTTGATTGTAATAAATGCTTAGTATATGCTATTGAATTGAATGGAAATCAAATCACACGGTGACGCAAAGTGGAGGTGAATGTGCCTTTGAAAGTGCAACATTATATTACGTGAGTGAGTTGCGAAGTTTTGATAAATTAAATGTTTTAATCACAAATTATATAATTATTGTTATAAAATAAAGTTAATAAGAGAGAGAAAAGGAGAGGAAGAATAGATAATGAGAGTGTAGGGAGTAACTTCTGTTTGTATGTATGTTTTATTACTGATAGGACGAGTTCTATTTATAGATACACCATGGTAACCCAGAAAGTATATAAAATCAAATAGTAAATACAAAATTTAGGTAATGAATTATATGATTATCAATCATATGAGTAATTGTATCAAATCAATGGACGACCATTAATCCATAACACTCCTCCTTGGGGTGTCTATTGATTAAAGAATGTGTCTCATTAAAACCTTACTAGGAAAACCCCTTTGGGATAAAAACCTAGTGAAGGAAAAAAAGTACATTATTTTATATAATATTGTTCTTTGCATCTTCTATTTCTCCCCTCATGTAAACTTACATCGTCAAGATGACGGAGTCCAATCTTGTGAACCAATTGCTCAAAAGTTCTCCTTGGCAAAGACTTTGTAAATAAATCTGCTATATTTTCACATGAGCGAATCTTTTGGATCTCTACATCACCATTTCTTTGAAGATCATGAGTGAAAAAGAATTTTGGAAGAATATGTTTGTTCTGTCTCCTTTAATATATCCTTCTTTCAATTGAACAATGCATACACTATTGTCTTCATATATTGTTGTTGGTTTAATTTTTCCCAATGATAAACCACAAGTTTGTTGCACATGTTGAATTATAGACCTTAGTCAAACGCATTCACGACTTGTCTCATGTAATGCTAAAATTTTTGCATAATTTGACGATGTTGCTGTTATTGTTTGTTTCACAGATCGCCATGAAATCGTTGTGCCACCACATGTGAACAAATATCTTGTTTGTGATAATAATAAAATATATAAAATTTAAGTATATTATTTTAGCCCCTCCAAATTTTGATTAAGATCCGTCTGCAAGTCTAATTTTGTTGTGAAACCAGTTTAGATCCAAATATTTACTGTTTTAAATTTAGATACATTTCTAAACTCATATTTTTATTAAAATTCCAGGATCATACAATTACTTAATTTTCAACTGAAGCAAATTCTTATTTTTAGAGCCACTTGGTTCAAGTAAAGTAAAAGATGTAAAGATCATTTCTAAATAAAAGAATCTCAAAAATCAATTCCAACTGAATATTATACCAACAAAATTAAGAATAAAAAGTATACGATCTGATAGTGAAATATTTTTACACAATCACCTAATCACAAATCACTGTATATAATAAGTTTATTAACTTCTAGAATAACTACTTTAAAAAAAAATACAAAACATGATTTTTTATTAGTTGACAGTTAAATTTTTACATTCACAGTGCATGCGTATTAAGCCCTAATTTTTAAAAATTGGTATATAAAAAAATTGAACTTAAATTAACACAGCAAAATCCATGGCATATTCTAGGAGCAGACACGTAGATTTTTTTTTTTCACATAATTTCAGGAGTTTGCATAGACATAATTCATGGCAAAATCAGCACTGCAACAATTTGGTTGTTAAATAATGTGGTTCAGATTTTAGTGAATTCTAGTCTAATTCAAATAATAAGTTTAGACTATCCAAAGTTCAAAATCCATAAAAGTAAAATAGAAAATTTGCTTTTTGAAAAATTAATAAATATGGATCCAAACTCAAATCCAGATTTTAGAAAATAGAATTTTAGTGAATCAAATTAGACCAAAACTAGATTGGATCAGACAAATTAGATATTTTTGCGCCTTATTTTTTGGTATTGTGTTTGAGTGGACTTAATCGTACCTCTGCTTGTTAATTTTTTATCGATTTGGTCTTAACTTTTGAAAATTTCCTGCATTAGTGTCTTAGAGTGGATTTATGAAACTTTTCTTGTTTTCTTTTTGATGTGGCAACCTCAAAATAAATTGCGACAGGATAGCGATAAAAAAAAACATTAATCAATTTTAACAAAACAAAATTTTAGAAAAAGGGAGTTGTCACCGTAGTTTTAGGAAATTATGAAAAACCTAAAAAAAGTCTATAAAATCGGATCAGGTTCGGAAGTCGGTTACGTGTGGAGAATGTATTAATACCATATATGTTCGTCCTAAAACGGTCTCTTCTATGTAATTGTTCAAAACTAATGAAATTTTCAAATATTTATTCTTCCCCCAAAAATATAATAAAACATACTAATATAAATAAATAAAACATTTTTAAAATTTTTGTAATTGGGTTCAACAAGATGATATTACTCCTACGTATTTTTATAAAGATGAGAAATTAGGGTTATATAGCTTTCTTAAAAACAAATAATTAAAAAATTGTTATTTGATTAATATCTTTTTTGATTTTAAATTTTAATATATTTTTATATTTATCAGGTAAATTCAAGACTTAACATTTAAACAAGTCCGATACAAAACATGATGATTAATTTTAATTATAAAATATTTAATTATCAAGTAAGTCCGAGACTTAAACATAATAATTAGTTTTATATAAAATCAAATTTCTTATAAAACTTTAGATTCTATTATCTAGTAAGTCCAAGGCTAAACATAATAAAAAAAATTATTTAAGGGTTAAACATTTAAGTATTAAGCAAGTCGAGATTAGACATGATAATTAATTTTAATTTTTAAAATATTTAATTATCAAATACGTTCGAGACTTAACATAAAAATTGGTTTTATTTAAAATTAAATTTCTTATAAAAGTTTAGATTTTATTATCAAGTAAATTCAAGACTTAACCTAACTTAATAAAGAAATTTTATTTAAGAATTAAACATTTAAATATTAACTAAGTTTCAGACTTAACATGATAATTAAATTTATTTAAATATAAAATAAAAATCATAATTATTAAGTAAGTTTAAAACTTAACATAATAATATTCAGTAGTTTCCAACATTAAACAAGAGGTAATTTTGATAGAAAGAGAAAAATCAATCTATATGTAATAAAACTCAAACTAAACATGAAATAGAGGTATTAATATCAAAAACAGGGGTGCAGATTGCATATACCTCAAACTAATGCAAGTGTAAATATTAAAACACAAGGTGCAAACAGTAATAAAAATAGGGGTGGCATGCATTAAAAAGTGGGGGTTAGGCGAAGCAAATAGCCTATGGAGAACAAATAGGTGTGCAAAGAATAAAAAGGGTCCGTGAAGAACAATGATTGATTGACCCAAATTTACGTTTTCTGATGTTTCTATCTTCATCATTTATTACATGTCTTTCACCTATTATTATAATTTTTTTTATTATTATTTTTTTACTTTTAAAGCTAAAACCTAAAAGAACTAAAACGAAAATCAAAACCTTTAGAATCTAACATTATATTTAGGAGTGTAAAAAATCCGTATCAACATATAAAATCTGGGACGAGTAATAAATAGATATTAAAATTGAATATCTATAAATAACAGGTAATTTTTATAATTGCATGTTAACGGAAGATATCTGTAAGAAAAAGAATGTATGTGAAGGGTTAGTGATTGCTGTGAGAAAAGAATGTGTGTGTGAAGGTTTAATGGTTTTAGTGTGCGCGTGAGTGTTTTGTGTTTGTTCGTGAGTGTGAAATAAAGTGAGAATAATTAGGATGAGTGATAAGTGAGTGTGTAAGGTGTGTGTTATGTATGAGTGATGTGAAAAAAGTGAGTGGAGTGTGGGTTGTGTGTGTTAGTGTGAGGTTTGTAAAAGAGAAAAGGGTGAGGTGATGAAAATGGGTCAATGGAGTGTGGGTCCCACGGCTTTGTGAAAGAGAAAAAATGTGACTGGAAACAAAAATACATGTGGCAGCTTTGTATAGAAGGAAATTCTTAGAGGAAAGAAAAGAAGAAAATAGGGTTATAGATAAAAATAATAATTGGCTTTTTGGAACAAGATCATGAGTGGTAAGAAAATAAAATAATAGTGAGATAATAAGAAAGCGGGTTTCTATTATTGTTATTACTATTTATTTTCTATTATTATTATTATTATTATTATTATTATTTATTTCTATTTCTATTTCTATTTCTAATTAACTTAAATATTTACTTTTTTTCCTTTAAATTTTAAATTTTTTCTTTTTACAAACTTTATTATTATTTTTTATTTCTATTACTTTTATTTATTATTAATTCTCTATTTATTATTATTTTTAAATACATTTTATTGACAAAATCAGATGTTCACGAGAAGTATCATTGTTTCCTTTTAATTTTGACTTGATATTATACATTTCAATCATTTAGCACTAGATTTAAAATACAATTTATAATGAAAGCTAGAAATTTTAATTACTTTCCAAAAACTTAAATTTTAATTATTATAATAATTTTCAATAATGTTTTGAAATCAAAGTAATTAAGTTTCTCCACAATTATGTAACATAGGTGAACTATTGAGACATTAATTGTAATTAATTTCTAATATTTTTACACAAAATAATTTTAAGATTTTTTTAAATTAAAAAAAAAGGAAAAATGAAAATCGAAAAAGAGGAATGTCAAGAAATTCAAAATTCATAGTATGTTTGTTATAGTTCTTTAATGATTAAGATTCAAGTTTGAACAATTATCTTATACAATTATGTTTTAGGTATATGAAGTTGTTCGATCATCTTCTATGGGTCGTCGTTTTTGTCGTCTGCTCTATTTGTCAACACCGATTAGTGATATCTATCAAAGGTTTTCAAATACCAAAGTTAGTTCGGTCCAATTATCAAAGTATTAAATGTGCAATTAAGAAGAGTAACCTACCACCTTACCTAGACTACTATTTATAGATTTTGTAATGGGCTTTAGATTAAGGCCGACCTAATTACGACCCAATTTCCTAAATCGCGATTAGAAACCTTAATTGGCAATTTTCCTATTTCGAGTTGTCTCGTTGGAATCGACCAACTAGTCAAGACTTAAGAAGATGACTTCCTTAGGCAAATGGTTAGTTAACCGTCCAGTTTCCTTCAAGATCGTACGACCCATACCATACACAGGCCCCCCCAAGCCCAAGTACATTAGAATGATTGCGAAGGGGTTTCATCGATCCTTGTGTCTATCAAAGAATACGAAATATTAGGATGTGCTAGATTGTTAAATGTGAAAAGATATGGCGATTGAGATGAAACGACGGTTGGGCTTCCCATATCTATAAATAAGGCTGGGGTTGACATGTCATTTTGACATCTTTTATCCCTACTTCTCACCTTGTCGCTCGTTTTAAATTCAAGGTAATAATGTCAACCATTTGTCTTTCTTTGTTTGAGGAGTCTTTTGGCCGTGACGATCAGGGGTATGCTAACAATCCATCGCCGTCGTCATCATTCAATTCCTCACTAGGTAGTCAGGGATCAACTGAGCGAGGTGTGGATTCGGCCAATAGCGTGGATGTAAATACTGAAGCTAATAATAAAGGTGTGGCTTTGAAAGAAGCAGTTCCAAGTGTTTCAATTGTAGAGCTGGATATTGAAGTATCAGATTAAGGTGATGACATGAACGTGACAATCGTAATTGGCTATGATAAGCTGTCACATAAGGTGCTTGAATATGCAACCCAATTTTGATTAGGGGCAGAGCTTTGTGACTATGCCAAGTGATTGTACGTAGGTACTCAACAATAGTATTACAAAACCAGTGATCAGTCTTCGAGTATGTAAGGGGAGCGACCAGGCGTGCCATGGTAGGCGTGCCATTTGCACTTCGTTTATATGTATGCTTGGCCTTTTAACGATTTGACTGTTAGGGTATCGTTCAACAAGTTTCAAATGGGGGTCATGCGTGAGTTCAACTTAGCACCCACGCAATTTCATAATAATAGTTGGGCATGTATTCAAGCCTTCAAAATCTTGTGTGGGGCCTGGATTTGTCTCCCATGCCCACTCTATTTCTTCATCAATTTTGTACACGATCAGTTAAGTTGAAACCATGGATGTCCTTGATTGTCGAGCAAGAGAATTGAATTTTTAACTTGTACATTGCTTCGTATAAAGGGTTCAAGAATGAGTTTTTTAAAGTTACCATAAAGGAGGCCGCTCGAGCACATTTTTATGATGCCGACAATCAGCCCAAGTTCCATTTTTAATGGACTCCAAATCCAAAGAAGATAACCTTATGACGACCGTCTCTGATGATCCCTGATGAGACGACGACATTGGCCATCCTCAACCAGCTCCCCCGCAAGTTCTCGACAAGGCAACTCCTAAAATGATACAGGTCATCGACCTTGTGTGGTGTTTTTTTTTTTGTGAGCAAATTTGCTTTCGTTTTTGCTTCGGGTCTTCCAAAATTAGGATGTCACTAATTGTTTTGTTTTCTACAGACAAGTATAATTGTATTTCCTAACCAGGTGTTGGTGTTGTCATAATAGAAGGACTTAACCTTCGTAAATGCACTATCACATTGATTGTCCCACTTGGCCATCGACTACTTTTTCATTACCTTTAGGATCAACTTGATCCATTTGGCGAGTCGAGGTAGGAACGTTGACAAGGAGGTTTGTCGGCCAATTAGTCTTTGTACTTCTTTCAAGTTTTACGGTTTCTGCAAGTCAAGGATGGTTGCACATTTATCTGGGTTGGCTTCTATCCCCCGGGCGGTTAGCATGAATCCGAGGAATTTTCCCGTTGCTACACCAAACACATCATTAGTAGGCTTTAATCTCTTATTATACCTTCAGATTTGGCTAATCACTTCCATGAGGGCCTCCACATGATTGCGGGCCCCAAGATTTGACCATCATGTTGTCCACGTAAACCTCTATTCAACTACCTATCTACTTCTGAAAGATTTTTTCCATAAGCCTTTGATAGGTGGTCCTTGCATTTTTCAACTCGAATGACATAACCTTATAATAATAGTTAATGGGTTTGCTGATAAAAGTCGTCTTTTCCTTATCTGGATGATACATGGGTATTTAGTTGTAGCTAGAATAGGCATGCAAAAAGTTGAGCACTTGATGGCCGAACGCTCCATCAATCAACTGATCAATGCTTGGAGGTCGATATGCGTCTTTAGGGCATGCCTTGTTTAAATCATTGAAGTGCGTACATATTCTCCACTGGCCATTAGGTTTTTTAACTAATATCATGTTGCCAACTACGTGGTGTACTTGATTTCACGAACAAAGCTGACCTCCTTTATCTTCTTAACTTCTGCCTTTGTTGCCTTTTGATAATGTTAATTTTTACCATTATCCAAGCTATATTTCATTAGCAAAAATCATCTCTTCCAAAGCATTTAACCTACTTAATCTTCAATTTTACCTTACTTTTGTAAATAAATACATTGTGGGTTACATTGATCTAAATATACCACTAATCCCCATTTTTGTGTCCTTTTTGTAGATTGGAAGCTTTGTTCCAAAAATCCAGACTAATGAGTGACCCGGAATAGCAAAGAGAGAAGAAAAATGTCAACAGGAAGCGCCTGGCGACGCAAAGCCAGCGCCAGGCGGAACAGACCGCCAGCTACGCG
>Ga0214543_1001065_pt1 | contig 51178 bp, 31 predicted proteins | sample CNSS2metaG_FD_160094 | JGI IMG/M metagenome (GOLD analysis project Ga0214543, IMG submission 160094) | Root nodule microbial communities from cowpea collected in UCLA plant growth center, Los Angeles, California, USA - CNSS2 | ecosystem: Host-associated > Plants > Roots > Nodule | place: USA... | reverse complement strand
TATATATATATAACAAAACGGATAAATGTGATCCGTTTTAATCCATTATTATCAAAAATGAGGTGGACTTGACTAAATTATAAATGGGATTTGAATTTGTGACCAGAATTTAGCACTAATATTTTTTTTAATTATGATTATATATGAAGATTAAAAACATATTAGTCATGTGTATTTTTTAAATTTTTAATGGATTAACTAATATTTTTAAGTGGAAAAATTAAAATATTTATTATATTTATATGTGAAATTATTTTATTATAATCATAATTGAAACTTAAACTTATAAATGTTAATCATTTAAGTTATATATTTATTAACATTTTATAAATGATATAATATAAAAAAGTTAACCTCTTAAATTCTTTTTTTTTTTAACTTTTAATTTGAAAAAAAACGGATGAATATGATCATTCATTCTATCCTTCTTTTGACATGTTAATTTATTAAACTAAGTGAATCGGTTTAAACTCAACATGTATAAAAATTTTAACTTGATTCTTCGAATTTTGGAGAGTTCATTCATGTGTTATTACCTGTTTTATCACCGTTAACTTTAATATCATGTTAAATTTGATATGTGAATATAAAATGAAAAATTAATCAAATAATGAGGGCGAAAGTTAATTTTTTTTATCCTTTTTTATTCACCATTGGTGACATTATAAGGTAATTTTGGATTTAGTTTTTTAATTTAATTATTTACGGCAGTGGGTATTTTTCAATTTTCAATTAAGATCACATTGCATATACATTATAAGCAAAACATCCATCATCTCCCTTATTTCTCATATTTTCACATTCCTTTCATTCATTTTATTGATGCATCTTACCTTTCTTCTCTATCATTTGCATTACAAGTTCACTATTCAAAATTTAAACAGTCATAAAATTAAACATAAATTACTAAGCATGCTTTCAAGTATCATACAAGCATAAAAAGAGGCTTAACAACTACTATAGAATGTAATCACTTATAAATTACATAATTATTGTGGACATTATGCCAGTAATACATAGGGTGTAATCTTTTTTTCTTTTAGCTTTTGTCTGATAACTTGTTTTAATTATTCGATGAAAATTTTAATTAAAGTTATGTCTTAAAAAATTCAGAATTTATCAGAAAACTAATTCAAACATTTTAACATAAGATATTATATATTTTGATTTTGCTATTATTACAATATTTTTTGCATAAATATTTGTTTTCAGTCGTTCCTATTTCATGTAATTAGTAAAGAAAAATAAATAAAATTAATTATCTATGCAACAATTAAATGTAAAAAGTGTAATATTTTTTACATGTAGGTAGAAAATACAAAATTATAATCATTATATGTCTGATCTACCTGAATGTGGAATTTGAATTTTATGTTGAATTTTTGTGTGCTGTTTTAAACACACTGATGGACATTTTGATATTTTAAATTATGTTAAAAAGAAATTTAATATATCAATATTATTATATATATTTAATACTCACAGGGAAAAGAAAAAACACAGAAGAGAATCCAGATTCCTAGATGTGTCTCACTTGAAGTAACCTTTGCACAGCCTATCACTATGAGCACGTGGATAAGATTCCCGTGGCACATGTTTGTATTTCACACGTGTGGACAAGAAGGTTGGCCATTAAGCCTCAGATAGATGTATTCCAAATAATAATAATATATAATAAAGTTACACTTTGAATCAATCTTTTTGTCTTTTCTTTCAAATGATATGATTCATATCCTCATTTGTTGATTAATAACAATAATTTGAAAATCATGAAGATATGCACAGAGTAGCTAAATTGTTTTCTTAATCAACTATGTTATAGTAATTATTCTGCACTAGAATCAGAAATTAGCACAGTAAAGAAAGAGACTTGAGAGTAGCATAATCCAATTCAAGTTGGAGTTTGAGTAAAAGAATTCACAAACAGCATGGCCGAAATCAAAGGCGAACACAGCCTCAATGTTTCCGAAGCGCTTCCTCTTTCAGACACAAAGCTGCCTAAATCAAAGCGTGTCGCGTCGCTAGACATCTTTCGCGGCCTCACTGTTGCGGTGCTTCTCTCTTCTTTCTTAATTTTGCAGTTCAACTGTGTTTTTAGAACATTATAGAGATTGCTAAGGTTATGAACTGTTATAAATGAAAGCCTATGAAAATTGCTATAAAAATAGGAATAATATGAAGAATGCTTTGGGATTAGAGTCTATTATAGAGAACTGGTATTGGTCACTTGTTCAATTACTTACTTGGTTACTTATTGTGTTTCTTTTTCATTTATATTGTTAGTATATTGAATGGTATATAAGAAAAACAAAACCGATAAAAGTGAAAAAGTCGAATGGCATATAAGAAAAACAAGACCATAAACATTAAAGATTGAAGTTTCAGGTTTGAAGTAGTATATATGAGTTGTTTTTCCTTCGTTCAGTGTTATCATGTATCATTTTGCTTATTTTTTTAGACGTGTATATCGTTATGATTTCGCTTTAACATGTTCTGAATCTATGTGATGTAGTTAATGATCTTGGTTGATGATGCCGGAGGGCAATGGCCTATGATTGGCCATGCGCCGTGGAATGGCTGCAACCTTGCTGATTTTGTGATGCCTTTCTTTTTGTTCATTGTGGGGATGGCCATTCCTCTGGCTCTCAAGGTTAGCTCCGAATGAGAAAATAGGTGTCTATGAATGCTTCAAGCGTTAGTTTCTATGTTTCTTCTTTTTGATTCAAACCAGCCCTTTGTTGATGCTTCCATTTATCTACAGAGAATACCAAATAGAGTTGTAGCTGTAAAAAAGGTTGTGGTTAGAACACTCAAACTCCTCTTCTGGGGATTGCTCTTGCAAGGTTAGTTTTTCTCATGCATTTCCTTTTACCCTCCTTTTTCAAATCAGCATAACTAAATAGTTCCACTGTTCAGGAGGGGGTGAGAAAAGGAATCGGGAACTTCTTATTTGATGTTACATACACTTCGCTGAAATATGCTCGATCTTTTGAAAGTTATTCTTCTATAATGTGCAATACTAATTGAATCTAGATTTCATTTTAGCAAATCTAATTCTGGTAACATCTAAGCCATGCCTTGTTTTTGTATGATGGATGACCTCAATGATGAAGGTGGTTTCTCTCATGCTCCGGATAATCTAACATATGGTGTTGACATGAAACACATAAGGTGGTGTGGCATTCTTCAGGTGATTTTGAGATAAGGAAAATAATTCTTTGACAACTAAATTTTGACGACTTTATCTTACAATCTGAGATGGTATCTGTTCTTAAGGGACCAAGTTGTACTCCACATCTGGTGTTGGGTTGTCAGTTGGGTATCTTCTTACTCCGATGAAGCTCCGATGTCAGTACAGGGGTGCCTGCAAAAGACACTCTGATGCTTAAGTTAGCACTGATGATGTCAGAGATTTAGAAAATATTTTAATGCGTATACTCCTTTTTACCTGTGGGTCCTACCTGGAGTGGGCCTTTGGGCCCAAATACCTCTTTTGGTTGTTTCTGGATCTAGTGGCGATGGGTGAAATTACTAAGAAGTTCCTCGAGAATCACTGGCAAGCGGTTGTGGGTCACGAATGCTGGATACCGCATACTCTGAAGGGTGTTCATAGTATGCAGTACCCAGTAAGCGATCATGTGGATCTGAATGGCTGGGTACTTCTTGGTCGCTTAGTCGTTTGGGTGACTATGGCTGGTTATGGGCTACTTGTTCTATACTCTGAGGGCTCTTTGGCACAAAGTAGGCGGCCTAAGGGTGTTGTTAGTGGTTGCATACTATGTAATAAGGGAATCCTCAGTACAGAGTATGCGGCCTAGGGGGTTGCTAGCGGCTGCATACTATACTGAGGGAATACTTAGTACGGAGTACGCGGTCCAAGGGTTTGCTAGTGGCTACATACTATACTGAGGGGATACTCAATACGGAGTATGCGGCCCAAGGGTTTGCTAGTGGCTGCATACTATACTGAGGGGATACTCAGTACAGAGTATACGACACAGGGAGTTGCTAGTTGGCCGTGTATTATATGTGTGCCTTATAGTTGAGAATAGGTGGCCTGGGCAGGTTGCTCACTTGGCCGCATACCGTATACTATGCGCATTTGCCCTTGGTTCGTGGTATGGTTGGGGTAGTTGGGACAGGATCTTCTAAGTAACTTCTCATTTTTCCATTTTTTCATTTTTCTATATTCCAAAATTACTTAGAAGATGTCACTCCAGATTGTAAGAGAAAGTTGTCAAACTTTAGTTGTAAAAACATCATTGTCCCTTTGATACTGTTTTCCAGCACATTTTCATTAGAGTATATTTTAGCTGATAAGTCTAAGTACAAAAAGAATAACACTTGTGTTTGAACCATTCTAGAGAATTGCTCTGGCATATTTGGTTGTGGCACTAGTGGAGATATTTTCAAGAAGTGCAGAAGATAGAGATCCAGAACCCACCCAACTCTCAATATTCAAGTTGTACTATTGGCATTGGTTAGTGTGTGAAAGTATGGTTCTGGTTAATTGATAATATTATATGCTTTTGAACATTTATTTGTTAAAATTTCAGGCTAGTGGGGGCTTGCATACTTGCTGTTTACTTGGCTTTACTATATGGAATGTATGTTCCGGACTGGCAATTCACTGTCCATAACCCAGACAGCATATACAATGGGACAACTTTTACTGTAAGCTTCCCGTTGGTTGTCTCTCATACTCTCAAACACTATTGATACTCTCTCTGTACACAAAAACACATGAAGTGGGAATATCAATAAAGTAGTATTTGGTTTTAAATCCTGGTGATGATCTCACTTGAGCTCATGTTAAACACCAGTGTGGACTGTATTATGGTTTTTGCATTAAATGAGTTTTTTTGTTTCATTCTTGCTAGTTTTTAACATATTTACAGTTTTCTTTCTGTAAAAATAAGTATTAGACACCGACACACACAACAATTATTGGTAAAATGTGTAAAATGTCCAATTTGAAACACATTTTTTAGTCTCGAACATAATTTTGACATGGTTCCAACATAATATTAATAACTACGGATACAGTGGTTTTCTGAAAAACTTATGAACTTGTAAATTTGTTACATAAGTTTTTATTATGATTATAGAAATAAGGAACAAATCTGATATGATGACTACTTTTCACTTTTTGAATATTAGATATATATATTAGATTATTTTTTTATTAGCTGATAATTTGTTTGGATTATTATATTTGACTAATCTTATTTATAGATGATTTTGAGTATTTAAATACATAATGATCTAATATATTGATTTGTGTCCTTATGTCCTACATTTCGGAGATTAAAAGTGTCGAAGTGTCCATATCTGTGTTAGTATATGTGCTACTTACTGTATTTCTAAATTTTTCTCTGCTCTGGCTAATTTGTTTTCTCTGTCAATCTTAGGTGACCTGTGGTGTCAGGGGAAAACTCGATCCCCCTTGTAATGTTGTGGGATATATTGACAGAGAGGTGCTTGGAATCAACCACATGTATAAGCGTCCAGCGTGGAGAAGATCTGAAGTGTGTTGCTATCTTCTACTCTAAAATTGAAAGACTTGCTCTATGTCTGTAGGAATTTTCAGACACTAATTGCCTTTTGAGTGCTGCAGGCTTGCACAGAGAAATCCCCATATGAAGGACCTTTTAAAAGAAGTGCACCTTCATGGTGTTATGCTCCTTTTGAGCCAGAAGGACTTTTAAGGTCTGTTTGTGATCTCCAAACCCTCTTAGTGTGTATCTTTGTTTAGCTGAACTCACAAACATCCTATAAACAGACTTCAATCAGTTCTTGACAACGTTAGCTTTGTTTTATTTGAAATAGATGCTGTCATTATATGTGATTAAATAATTGAAAATGACACTCATATTAGTAAGAAAGAGTTGAGAACTTCCATATTCACTCTTCCTTTGTTCAACTTCAGCAGCTTGGTTAGCGCAAGCCACTTGATTTTTTCTCAAAATTTTGAAAATCTCAGTGACCCTTTTGAGGACTGTGTAAGATAATGAATTCACCTTTGTATGTGTAACTTGTTCTGCGGATCCTAATAGCAAAGTAGGTGTAACTGCAGCTCAATATCTGCTATTCTCTCCACAATCATTGGATTGCATTTTGGACATGTACTCGTACACTTACAGGTGAAGCCTTTTCACTCGAAGTAAAAAGTGCTTGAAAATTACAATCCTTTAACACATGCTTACTCCTTCAATTTTGTGACTTTAGGATCACTCTTCTAGGTTGAAGCACTGGATTCTCGTTGGCTTAACACTCCTTGGTTCAGGACTTATTCTTCACTTCACTCATGGTGTGAATTCTTAACTCAGTGTTGACTAAAACTTACCATGGAACTATTAGTTGCTTACTTTGATTTCACCCCTGCCTTCCATTTGTTGCAGCCATTCCTTTGAATAAACAGTTGTACACACTAAGCTATGTTTGTGTGACATCTGGAGCAGCAGCATTAGTTTTTTCAGCCTTCTACATTGTGGTATTTTATTCGTAATACTAGAAATTGTGCCTTTCTTCTATTAAGGTCTTCTTCTAGTTTCTTTTTCAGTTCAGGTTTACCCCTTTGATTAATGTCACACATTTCTCATATGGACGGATTTAGCATTATCCTTGCAGGTTGATATTTGGGGTTTGACATTGTTGTTCTTGCCTTTGAAATGGATTGGTATGAATGCCATGCTTGTTTATGTCATGGCAGCTGAAGGAATCTTCGCAGGATTCATCAATGGGTGGTACTATGATGACCCTCATAATACACTGGTAAATTCACATCCTCATAATGTCTTTTAGTTAAACCTCCATTTATTTGATAATTTCTGTAATTTTCTTTCGTATATTCGAATTTGATGAGGTTGTAACTTTTTCGACAGACTTATTGGATACAAAAGCATGTCTTCATTAATGTTTGGCATTCGAAGAGAGTAGGAATCCTGTTGTATGTTATCTTTGCGGAGATCCTATTCTGGGCCTTTGTTGCAGGCATTTTGCACCGATTGGGTATATATTGGAAGCTTTGAATTTCTTTTTTGTTTTTCTCAAAATCTGTTGCTATTATTATTATTATTTTACTGGGTGTCTGCGTAATTGTTGTATATTGTATTTGATGAATGACTGAAGAGCCATTTCAACTTGGAAACTTGTGTGTTGTTATCATTGATACAATAATTTGACTAAAAATTGTATATGACAAACTATTGAGATAAAACTCAAGTGCAGTTACTCATCTTATAATCTCCCAATCAAAATTATACTCTAATTTCATTGATGTCATTGCTTGAACTTTTAAGTTGTTTGGATTAGGTAAGGCAATTTCCTTTACAATTAGAATTGTGGTGATTTAACTCTATTTTTTTTTTAACGGAATCATCAATTTGTCCCATGATTAATTTGTTGTTTGATACGGACAAAATAGAAAATTGTAACCATAAATCAAATTAGTTGGTGTGATGTGACACTGTTAGAAAGACAAGGTTGGTATCTGCGTGGCATCCAACTAGGCACACCCACATGTGGCCCATGGAACCAAACTAGCTTAAAATTGGAGTAACCACTTAGACGCAATTGACACCTCCCTCTTTTTCTTTGATTTGTCCATTTAAAAATCATTCTTCACCTGTCTTCTTAATTTGCATGTTTTCTATAAGATGAGCTAAGTGAAGAAATTTTCTAAAATATAATAATTGTGTCTAAACATACCACATAGATCCAAAATACATAACACAACTATATATTAATATATGTTAATATTTAATGAACTTATAATCTAATTCATCATAGAGAAGAACGTGGGAGTTTGGCATTGAAAATATGTAATATTTTAAATGTGAATGATCTTATTATCAGAAATAGTGCAAGTGAGTTAAAAAGTTTCACATTGAATAGAATAGACAAAGTTAAACACTACGTAAGAATAAAGACTCATAACACTATTGTATTAAGGTTTAGGATAAAAATAGTATCAAATACCTTATGGTTGATTTTTTTTTTCTTGTATGAAAATATATCAGATAAATCGTTATCCAAAATCTTACTAATCAATATCTCTTCTTTTAAAAATGTATAAAATATAAAAATATATTTTTTTATCAAAAAATACTCGTGATATACGTATAATTTGTAATTTTTTAATAAAACATCTTGAAATACTAAGTTTTAAAATAAATTATTTATATTTTGTTCAATTTTCTCACAAAATTTTAAAAAAATTAACTTTTAAAAATGTTATTTATGTTTCGTTCAAATTTCTTATTTATTATTAGTATAAGAGTCAAATTTATATTTAAATTTCATAAGTTTTTAAAAGTTAATTAAATATGTTTTATATCTGAATAATTTAGATGATTTTAATTAAAGTTAACACGTGTCAGTTTCAACCTTACCTTGGGTGTCTTTGTCCAAAATAACATTTAGAATAACTTCAAACTTACATTGGCGGAGTGATAATTATTTGACCATTTATTATACATTAGTTACATTTTAGATATTAATAAATATAGATTGTTATAGAGATATTTTAGAGAAGGAGAACGACAAAAATAAATAAATAAATCAATAAATATATATATATATATATATATATATGAAAAGTTTATAATTTTATTCACAGAAGAAGATTATATAAAAGAATTTATAATTTTCACAATTCTTATAATTTTGTCCACACACAATCGATAGAGAAATACCATTTTAAACGAAAACAAATATACATCACAATAAACAAGAGTGTTATGTTTCAATTTTTGTATATGTCTAAACCATTGTTAATTTTAGTTATTACTCTTAAAAAATACTTTAAAGTTATCAAAATAAATGTGTATAAATATAATTTTTATGCTCTATTTTCAAAATTATATGTTATATAATACACGGTTGCATATCTAATATATAATACTAATATATCTACTCAATAATAACAAGCAAATTTCAAATTTCAAATTAATATATTATAAAAAATACATATTTAACCATTGTAATATTATTATTGGTTTTAATAATAATAATAATAATAATATTATTATTATTATTATTATTATTACTATTATTATTATTATTATTATTATTATTATTATTATTATTATTATTATTATTATTATTATTATTATTATTATTATATATTGCTTCAACATTATTTTTGTTGGACATGTATACATGTCCAAAAGTGTGTGATATTTATGAATAAAGTTTTATAATTTACGAACAATATTACGATGACAATAATTTATAATTTATTATGTTGACACTTCTAATATGTATGATTTTAATTAGGATTCACCTAATATCAATCATATACTTATCACGTTTTAAATATTATTGTACACTTTTTGATATGAATATATAATGTATCATATCTTATTATTTTCAAAATAAATATATAATATCTTATTATTTTTAAAATAAATATATCGTATCTTATTATTTTCGGAATAAACGTATTGGTGTACCATATATGTGTTGTATTTGATACACGTATTGTATTCGTGCATCATAGATTATTAATATTATTATTATTAGTATAATTTACTAATTATATTGTTAATGTATTTTTTATAATTCATTATTTAGCATCTATGATGCACAGATACGATACGTGTATCGGATACGACACGTATTCGATACGTCAATACATTTATTTTTTTAAATAATAGGATACGATACGTGATAGATACGTGATATATGAATAATGAAAAATGTACAATAATCCTGACAAACATAATAAATATATGATTGTTAATGTGTGGATCCAAATTTTCTAATTGGAGACCAATTATTTTGGTAGTCAAAACCTTGTAGCTAATGTTAGTGACCAATTTAAAAATCAATTCATCATTGAAATTATTTTAATTATCAATTTAGAGAACGATTATAATTTTTTGAAACTATTTTAGTTGTCAATTTGGTCACTATATAGTGACTAATTATTTTTTATCACTGAAATTGATCACTATTCAAAAAATTTTATTGTAATGTACTACTACTTTATAAATTAGATACTTCATATTGATAAGTATAGTTAAAGTATCCTAAAGTATCGGACATGATATGTGTCGGATACGGATACGGATACGTGATCGAAGTTGAATTATCGGTGGCATAAATATTAAATATTGAAATTATAACTTTTAAGTTTCATTAATTTCTTATAAAAAAAAATATGCTCCTCATTAATTCTTTTTTTCATATTACCAAAATCTATATTTAAGTATTATCTTCATAAATATTAATGATTATAATAATTACCTAACTTAGAAAAAAAAACTGACATGTGCGGGTTTAATATTAGTTAGTAGAGAAAGACAACTTTAAACTAAAACACATATACCTCATAAAACACAAAACTTTTATATTTCAACTTTTGTATGTGTTTAAACCATTGTTAATTTTAATTATTATTCTTAAAAAAATATTTTAAAGTTAGAAAATAAATGTATATAAATATAATTTTTATGTTCTCTGTTAAAAATTTTAATACATCTTTTTACATATTGTACGAAAAAAAAGTACATAATAGTAAGCAGAATACTTTTTTCTACACATGATTAAATTAGAATATTAAAAAAAGTAAAGCATATAATCATATTAATTTACCTTTTATTTTATTTTTATAATAATAAAAAATAATAATATTATAATTATCAAAGTAAGTGTAAATAAATTTCACAATTTAAGATGATTTTTATTTATTTTATAATTAATTTTTTTCTTATTATAAAGAATTACTTTAATTTAAGAAAATATTTAAGCTTACAACCATGGCCAAATATAAAAGATTAAATTTAAAAATATGTATTGAAAGAATAAAATCAGCAAGTTAATTATTTTATTTTATATAAAAGTAGTTAAAATATATTTTTTTTAAAAATTTTATTTATAGTAGTTATTTAACTTTTAAAAAATTAATTATTGAAAAGGTAAAATTGGATAAAAAATTTAATAACAAAAAAAAGAGTTATTATTATTATAAAAAATAAATATAAATATTTTTTATAATATTATTAGTAATAGTTTTTATTTATTTTTATTATAAAATATTATTTTAGTTTGAATAATGATTAAATTTAGAAAACTTACAAATCAGAAAGAAAAAAAAGTTAAATTTTAAAAGAATCAACTTAAAGACAAAATTGTAAAATAAAAATTATAAAGTATACCAAAATAGAAGTAAAATATTTAATGCACATTAATATAAATTATTAATGTACCTGATGCATATAATGAATACAAAAATGGATTTGGCTACAAATATTAATTACAAATATTAATGTATCATTAATACAATGAGTATAATATGTTCACAAATGTATAAAAGCACCTTAATTTTTGTCTAGGATTACACGGTTTTCTCAATAAAACTAAGTTTTTAGAACAACAGTTAATAAAGCATAATTTGAAAATCTATCTAAATATATGTATAATATATGTATGAAGAAAAAAAAAATAATGATACTAAAATTCTTATTTCTTTTTTAGTCTCATCTTTTTTTGTTTAGTGTGAATTATTTATTAATATACCATTATCTTTTCTTTTGAAAGAATCAATAATTTATACTAAGTCACTTCAAAAAATAAAAGATGAAGGTCAAAAAATAAGAGTCGGAATATAATTATTTTTTTTAAAAAAAAATAAGACTATTGATTTTGGTTAAAACATATTATTATATATAATATACGCAAATATAAATTATTTTTAGTGTTGCAATAAATAGTTGAAACACTATAACAAGTATATATATTAATATTACGCAAAAAAATGATAATATTAAATACATCATAATTTAGATTTAAAATTTGTTATGCGATTTATATGAATATAAATAAATTGAAATTATATATATTTACAAAAAGTTCAATTATTTTGATTTTTTATATTTAATATAATAAATATGGTATTCAATGTTATTAAAAGTCTATTTTATGTAAGATTAAATATGTATTTAGTCATCTAAACGCGTAAAATTTTGATATATTTTAGTTTTTAAACTTTAATTTTGAATCTATATAGTCTTTTTAATCTCTAGTGCTGACATTTGAGTTGTGTATATTGTTTGAATTTAACATGTTCTGACAATGTTAACTGAAAAACACGTTTTGATACATTAAAAAAAGTTTAATGTAGTTAAATTAAAAATTTATATTTATTCATTTTTGGAGTTTATAAAACCAACATGTATTAAAATTTTATGGATAATTCCATTTTCGGGTTGAAAAAATTTAAGGTAGTTAAATTAAAAAAATTATATTTATTCATTTAAAGTTTGTAGAACCAAAATATATTAAAGTTTTATGGATAGTTCCAATTTTGTGTTGATTAAAATCATATTTAACCTTTTTATTTGTAATATATTATATTTAATATTATAATATAATATATTTTTAAATTTAATAAATAAAATTGATATAGGAAAAAAATCAAACATACTACCTTTAAACATCATTTAAAACTAATATTTTTAGTTTTACATCATATATATATATATATAATTATTTTTTGGCAACGAAAGAAAATCACTCAAGTAAACATTGTTCATTTTTAATTAAATATTTTCCGTGATTAAATTCTTGAATTCTTATGAAAAATGTTAAAAGATAGAGAATACTCATACTTTCTTCGTCTTTACAATAATCCACCTACTGAAACCTATACATATCGAGGAAAAAGTGTAGTATTAATTTAATTTATTAATTCTATAAATGCAGGAAAAAGTGTAGTATTAATTAAATTAATTTTTTCTATAAATGCAGGAATTATTATAATTGTAGCATATATAATACAATAAATAGAAATTAGAATTGGTGATTAAGCTGGTGAGCAAAAGTAACGTATAGAGAAAGAAAGGGAGGACGGGTTCAACCATAATTAAATGCAATAGAAAGTAAAAAAGAAATGAATCAAAGTTGTTTTGTTTGGACAACAGTTTTAGAAGTCCAACCACAACATCTAACGGTCCAAGTTTAAGAAACGAAAGGAAAATAAAAAACAAAGAGAAAGAGATTTTGCTTTGCTGCCATCCCAATCTCGTTCCTCAAACTCCAAACCTTCTTCTTCTTCTCCTTTCTCTACTGAACCGAACCAAAAACAAAAACAGAGTTCAGAATTTAGATCTCACCTGTTTAATTGCCTTGCTTGCGAATACAAGTAACATTCCCGTGTCTCCCAATTTCTGTGTGCCTTCAATTGTGTTACAGTGATGTGATGCCATCTTAGGGTTTTTGATTTTGCGATGGGTCTTGGAAACGATGACGATGATGGAGAAACGAAGAAGTCCTTTGGTTCAGTGGCGTGTTCGATTTGCCTTGAGTTTGTTACGGATAGCGGGGATAGATCCTGGGCCACGCTTCAATGCGGACATCAATTTCATCTCGGTATGTGTTATGTAGATTGCGCTGTTTTGTTTTTTAATTATTTCGATTTATCGCTGTTAGAATTGTTGGATTGAAGTTTGAACAATCGAGATCTGAGGTTTTTTCTTTTTCTTTTTTTTTTTTCTGTCGGATGAGAGGATTGAGGATCATCAAATTTTGGTGATGATGTACTCGCAATTGTGTTAACCGTGGTACTGGATTGACCTTTTTTTGTGTATATGATGATTTAGGAGATGTTATTATGATGTTTGATGGGTTGGTGGTAATATTTTATGAGGTTGTTTAGAATAGCTGGATGGTGCTTGCTTGGGTAAGCTGTGGTGGATTGAATTGAATATCTGAAAATAGATTCCTCTGTTGACGGTGGTAAATAAGAGGGTGGGAGAGGGAGAAAGTTTTTTGTGTTTTTTTTTTTTGAAAAGGGTAAAGGGAGCTTGAAGGTGAATCTTTCTCTTATTTTTCTCATTCAATGCCGTGTTTCTCTGGTTGAAATATAATTGCGAACTCCGAATAGTTGTTTTATGAATGAATAGGGATAAGAATATTCCTCAAATTTCATCAATTTTGTTGAATTGCCCAAAGTTAACTCTTTCGGAAGACATTCAATACTCCTCAACTTGGTTGCATAGTTGTCTAAATTAGGCCTAGTTAAATTATACGTATTCCATTAGTATCATTGCAAGTTATCATATTAAACATTGTTAATTATCTGTCCAAAAAATGATACATTGGTTTTGATGAGCTGGGAAAATCTTAATGTTAAATCAAAGTGTCTTCACTCTGACTTGAACCGGTGGCCTATATATAAAACACGCTCACCCCAACAGCCTGTTCTGTGCGGAAAAGTTGGAATGAAATTTCAGGGTTTATACTATTACGTTATTTCAAAACACTTGGTTTTATGGATGCACGTATTTCTTTTAATGCAGTACTGCTTGGTTTCATGTTTTACTGAACTCAATTTTTAACAAGCTGATAGATGCATCTGCACAGCATCATGTCATATTGCTATACTTATTATACTCTTTATATTGTTCAGACTGCATTGGCTCGCACTTCAATGTAAAGGGGGCAATGCAGTGCCCCAATTGTCGTAAGATTGAGAAAGGTCAGTGGCTTTATGCTAATGGAGGTCGATCATATCCAGAATTTAGCATGGACGAATGGTCTCAAGATGAGGATCTATACGATGTTAGCTACTCTGAAATGGTAATAGAAACAGCAAGTGGCCTTATATTTGTTTCTCTATTACGGCATATGCATGTGTTTGTTTGCATTGGCTCATTTTGCAATGAGCCTTAAATTTAGTCCTGCAAACTAGAGTCGATTGCTATTTGTGAAAGTATCAGTCTTAAATGTTTGTTGTATTAGTCAGTGCTACCAAATACTGCTGTCCAGTGGAAAGACGTGGTCTTAGAGGGACATTAATCGCTTATGATCCTAATCTGTATCTACATCTGATCTTCTCTACTGATGTTGAGTAACTTAAGTTGCAAACTAGTCTTAAGTAAATTAGCTTATTTGTTTTTAATCCTATCTAAGATTAGGAAACTGCTAACATGTAATTTGCTATATTTTGTCGAAAAGGTTTACCAGATGTTGTTGTAGAAGGATATTGTATAAGAGCACACATGAGGAGGGAAGGAAAAATTGAATGATGTGTGCATTTCTACTTAAAATTTAAAATATAACATTTCAATGTCTATGACTTGCTTTGAATTTTAACTCCCACTCCTGCTTATTATTTTCCTCCATTATTACTTCCAGTGCATTGTTCTAGCTGATATCGCTTTTATATGTATGTATGTATGTATGTATTTAATCAGTTCTTTTCTTTCCATTTGTATGCAGATAGATAGATTTCATTTACTATGTTAGCTAAACTTTAGTTCTAAATGGTTTTTGCAGTCCTTTGGCGTTCACTGGTGCCCATTTGGAAACTTGGCCCGACTTCCTTCATCTTTTGAGTAGGGTTATGAGTTCACATGCTTACTATTCTGTGTTCTAATTCCCGTTGATGATATTCCTTTGTTCTTTTAAGTGCCTTGCCATGAGAAAACATGCATATGGATTTTTGTGACGGCTGTTTGTAAGATATAGTTGATATTTATTTAGTGTTATGGATACCATTGATTTGTTTTTAGGTCCCACACATGTTATAAAAGGTTAACAAAATGTGCTTAGCTTGGAACCAAATTAGGTTAGTAAAGTTAGATCTCAAATGTGGTTAAAATATTAAAGCCATCAGAATTCTTAAATTCGGATTATATTTTAGAATAATAATTTTGAGAACTTAGAGGGGGATAAATGGATATCTTGAAGCAAGAGTTCAGAATGCAAAGAGAGTAGTAGTAGCATCAGTAGAATTTGAAAAGGTATTTCTAAGTTGCTCCATAAAGTCTTTGTATTCAGTAGGACTTAATTTCCAATTGATCCAGGACAGAACTTCCCATATTGCCTTGTATACGCATTACTTCTAATACGTAGAGATAATTATTTATGAAAAAATTGCATATAGGAATTCTTGATAAAAAAAATATTTCAAGTTGAATTCTTCTAATATTCAAGTTAACATCAGACTTCTCATATCTTCATTAAGTAGAACAAAAATGAGTCTGTATGAAATGAGGCTGGTTTTTAGCTTTATATTTCCCTGGCATTTGAACTATTCTGTCATCTAAAATCTGTAACAATAGTAAAGGGAGTGACGTCATTTGCTCTACTCATTTTGGTAGCCCTTGACTACTCTCCAACCTTTCACTGATCTCTTTCAAACTTCCATGTGTTAAACTTTTTTTTCAGATATCCATGCCACTAGTGCAAAGTATTTACTAGCTTTACTAATATATCATAGATATGACTAACCACCTTTGGTGGAATCTCTTCTCCCAATAATGTTTGTTCAATCCAGAAAGCTCAAACCAAGACTCTAAGGGTTCATTCACAACAATGATTTATTGGTACTATGTTAAATGTTAAAAAGATGTCAAATTTAATATTTTTTCAATAAATTAAAAAAGTTGCAGACAGTACCAACGAAAGATTGGTTTAGAAATTAGAATGTTACTATGGGGTTCCAAAACTGATTTCTGTTCTGTTACTATTTGGAGAAAAATCATGGTGTCTGACAGACATGTTTAAATGGAAGATTGGTTGTGATTGAATAGAATGTTGCAATTGTGGGTGATTTAGAGAAGCAGAATTTGGTGGTGTTAATGCTGCTTCCTCCTAAAAAGAAGTTTTTTTAATAAAATGGTAGCTTATATTCTGCTTTTTATTTTTCCAGGGAAGGGGATTTTTCATCAACTGCATGTAAGATCCTTTCTCTTTTCCTGAACATTAGCGTCCTTTTCGTCAACCTTGCATTTGACATAATTCGTTATCTCATCTTGAACTTTGAGCTGCAGATCATGATATGCTGGGACACCAAGCTATGTTTGCTGAACATACAGCTGTATCATCTTCTAGTCATCCTTGCCCATATATTGCCTACTTTGGACCAATACATCCCTCCACTTCCAACTCTGGTGGAACAGTTTCCGAAGCTTCTAATTTCAGCCCCTGGAATGGTGTACCTGGTGACATGCCAACCTCCTACACATTTCCTGCTGTTGATCTTCATTATCACAGTTGGGATCACAATTCCTCTCATTTTTCTTCTGCCAGCAGCCGTCTTGGCACCACAGATCAGATCTCAGTATCAGCTGGTAGTCAAAGGCCAGCCAGGGGTGTTTCAGAGGTCCCCAGATCCGGATCTTTTATGCATCCCTTCCTTGTTGGTCACAGGTAACCCCTTTATAATTTGTGTACATACTAGGATGCTTTAGTATTTGTGGAAGTTTGTATATTGCTTAGGCCTCAAATTTATATACTCGTATTATTGCATGCTGTCAAAATACTTGAAGAAATCTGGTTAATTCAATTGATCGATTAAAAAATCGACGGAACTAGACATCTGATGCATCTGTGTGTAATTCTGCAGTTCTGCAGCTAGGGCTGGGAACACTGTTGCATCTTCAATGATCCCTCCTTATCCTGGCAGCAATGCTCGGGCCCGTGATAGAGTTCAGGCTCTTCAAGCATACTATCAACCTCAGCGACATCATAATTCTGCCTCAGTACGAACACCTGTTGCTTCTAGCACTCGAAGATCCAGTAGTCTTAGTGGGTCAATTCACTTACCGCAGGTGCCCTCGTCACCGGACCAAAGTAGTGGCTACGTTTATATCCCAGGTTCTGTAGCACACAATTTTCCAGAAGAATCTCTTATACCTAATCGCTTCCATGCTTGGGATAGAGATCATTTGCCTTCATTGGCATTAAACCATGTTGGTAGAGAATCAAGTTGGAGAGCATACCACCAGACTGCCAGTGTATCAGACCCAAGTATCAGATCCAGCAGCTTTCGATTACGGCATGAATCGGAAAGAATGCCTTCACAAAATCGGTGATATACTTTTTTTATGTCAAATGACATCTATTGTGGGAAATCAAAATTTATGTTTGCTTGAGAAACGTTACATAATGCATTTAGCCTGGCTGGCATGTTATGACAGACTATATACTCTGGCTAGCCTTGGAATTCATGTTTCTGGCAGCCATATGGCAGTTTGATGAACATTGGTCTCCTCTAGTTTCTCTGCCTAGGAGGGCATAAAATAAGATCATATTTAGCTGGCAAATTAGGTTTGGAAGAAATACTGGTGCATTCTCATCTCAAGTGATGAATTAGTTAATGAGAACATTTGTGGTTGGATTATTGTAGAGTATAAATTATTTACTTCTGAATCATCGATGCTCATGCAAATTCTGTGTATTCAGAATACACTTAATCTTACCTCCAAATGGCATATTAATGTTGTTGTGAAATCTTTTATGTTGGGTAGGGTGGTAGCCCGTGTTAGATATGTAAAAAGAAGTGAAATCTTAGCATTGTAAGTATTTCGAAAATTTCCAAGATTTTATAACTTCTTTGCTAAAAGAATGCTTTCAGCGACAAAATAACCCAAAAAGTAGGTACAGTTGTTCTTTGGATTCAAAAATTCAAATCGAATTAATTTCAATCCAAAAAATTGAATGTCTTGCAAACTCTTTAAGCTTAAAATAAAACAAACATGATTTATGTTTTTATTAACTTTTATTTCAGACTTAATCACTTATTTTTTATTCATTTTTATTTTTGTGACTTGGATCCACATATTAAACTTGCAAATGCTTACTTTGGAAAAATTCGAGCTAACTTTTTTTTTTCTCAACTTTGTCTTTATACATTTTTTGTTCTTGGATAAAAATCCATAATATAAGAGATACTAAATAATTCAAATCAATGAAAATAAAATAGTTGATAATTTATTATGATCCAAGTTCGAATTTAACTGGCATTCACTCACAAATGTTATATCCTATATGCTTCTAAGCCAAATAAGAACATAAAAAAAAAAAAAAAAAAAAAAATAATTAAAAAAAAAAAAAATATAAAAAAAAAAAAAAATAAAAAAAAAAAAAAAACTGTATGTTATTCAGAACAAAACTAATATTAAAATTTATTATAATGAAAGATAATGATACAGTAGTATCACAAAAATAACATCTAATAATATAATGATGTTTTTTAAAAATAAAAATAAAGAAACATTACAATTGTTAAGATCCAATATGAAAACTTAAATATTTTGATAATAGGAAAAGATCATAAATTTTATTTATTTATTGAAATTCAAAGTTAAATAGGGCTATTATTGAAAAATAAATACAAATAATGACTTTATATTAATACCAAAATAATACATAATCATAGAAATTAAAAAATAATAAAATATAAATTATACTTAATTAATTTTATTATTGTAAAAGCTATGAAAATAGTATTAAAATATCATATAACTAATAACAACAGTGATTTTAAAATAAGTAATAATATTGTAATGAAATAATAGTAAAATGATTTTAGAAGAAAGATAGATGATATATACGAGTCTAAGTTTCTTTGGTAAAAAATTTAAATTAAATTTTTATACCATTATTTAGATATTCATTAAGAAAATGAACAAGTCCAACATGGAGGGATGAAGGAAATGATAAAAAATTTGCATCTCATATGTTTCTAGTTAAGTGATAGAAAATTTATGATATATAATGTGAGAATTTCCTATTACTTTTAGTACACAATTTCTGATAAATGTTTTATTATAGCTGAGGGGAAAAATTAAACAATTAAAAAATTATAACTAATATTCATTTAATTTAAATATTTTTTTCACGTCTGTTTTTCTTAAAGCTAATATCATTCCCAAACTTTATTTATTTAGTCTCATGTTTCGAGTTTTATTTAAGAAAACAAGAACTATTGTTTTCTTCATTCCATCGTCTAGTTTCCTTTATCCGGTACTTATAAAGTGTTAACTTTATTTTTTCATTTATAAATAAAAAAAAACCCGTGAAAATTATAGGTATAATAATATACCCTATGTTAAAAGAGTATAACATATATAATAATAGCATATTATAATATTCATACCAAGAGGAGGAAAAATGAAAATCCTAGTTAGACCAATATTAAAAAGAAAAAAAACAAAACAAAACGCAGCGTTTCATGGTAGGAGAAAATCAATACATGTTTGCAGTTGTGGATCCATCATATAAAACCTGAAATCCAAACCCTAAATATCCACCCTGGTTCTCATCTCTTCCCAATCCCGACCTCACAGCCGCATCTTCACGTCTCTCATACGGTACTACTCTTTCTATCTTATATGGAACTTCTTCTCCTCTTCTTCGTCAATAGCCAAGGCAAATTAGGGTTTTCACCGTATTTTATTCTGTTTTATTATTGTTTTTAATACTTGAAGGTTTCACTACTTTTTTATCTGATTAGCAAGAAATTGATTTCCATTGAATTTGGATTAAATAATATCAAGTCACATCCCATAAGCCATTTTCGTGTGTGGATGCAGAGGTGCGTATAATATAACAGGAAGGAAAAATGAGTCGAGGAAGTGCAGCAGGAGCGAAGGGGAAGAAGAAGGGGGCGACATTCACCATTGACTGTGCAAAGCCTGTGGAAGACAAGATCATGGACATTGCCTCTCTCGAGAAGTTTCTTCAAGAGAGGATCAAGGTCGGTGGCAAAGCTGGTGCTCTTGGTGACTCTGTTACTGTTACCCGCGAGAAGACCAAGATTATTGTCACCTCTGACAGTAACTTCTCCAAACGGTAATAGATTGCTTATATATGCGGAGTATGGTACCAGAAATTTGTAAATAGAGGTCGCCGTAAATGTTAGGGTTCTTTAATATTATGGATAGTTGCTGACAAATGTCATTGATATGGCCACAATTATATGTGGTTTTCAATCGTGCACAACATTTTATCATTGTGTTTGGATAAACTTTTGGATCTTAGGTTACATTTTGGGAAAAAATGTGAAGGTATAATAAATTGAGTTTCTTTGATAAGCTAAATGTTCTAAACCTTTATAGAAATTCCTTACTTTCCAAGACTAAGGACATTGAATAAGGGGGAAAAACATAGTTCATTGTACCTTGTATACTTTTCATGAATGCCAATCCATCCAAGTCATATTGTGATTCAAACTTTTTTTTTTTTCGTTTATTATGATATCCGTGAATTAGGGTATAAGTGTTTTATCTGCTTGTATTGTTCCAGGTATCTGAAGTACTTGACTAAGAAGTACTTGAAGAAACACAATGTGCGTGACTGGCTCAGAGTGATTGCTTCAAACAAGGATAGAAATGTTTATGAACTGAGGTACTTCAACATTGCTGAGAATGAGGGTGAGGAGGAAGATTAGTTGTCTGAGTCCCTTATTCTCTGAGTGTTTTGTTTACACTTTTCTTATAGCTAGCTTCGTTTTTGGCAAGGATTGCTTGATATAACGGTGCTTTGTTTTGATCAGTTGCAATTTAACATTTTTTATCATTTAAGAATTTTTGTACTTTTAATGTTAGATGGGAATGGAGTTTGCATATTATTCTATTTTGTCTGAGTCTTTAATATGGTTAAATTGCATTATGTTTCTTTCCACAATCTATAATAATTTACCTCTTCCTACATCTCGTGCCCATTCTGCTCCCAAATTGTTTGCACTTGATTGGTAGCATTAGGGAAATTATTTTATGATAGTTCTGTAGTTGGACAAATTTTGAGTGGATGTTGTGCGTATCATTGATTTTGGAAAAAATGGAAAAAATGAATCGAGTCTGAGTTATAATTTCACTTAAACAGTAATTCACTCTCTCAACCTACCCAATTCTTTTATAATTTCACTTAAACAGTAATTTCGCTCTCTCAACCTACCCAATTGTTTTATCTCGCAAAATATCATACCTAAACACATTATTTATTTTTTTCATAATCAAATTCTATTAATATCCATTGCTTGTGTGACATCAAACATGTCTTCCTAACCATGGGATTTTGCAGTGTGCCCAGTTGGATAGAAATAGGAAGGAGAGATAGTGAGAATATCGTATATCTTGTCTCAATATGTTGTCAAGTTTTTACCCATAACCTATTATACTCTTATATTTTTCTCTTGAAAATTAATAGTTAACTGCTGGGTGACGTCATTGAAATTGCCGACTGCATAAAATTTCCTAAATTGTGGCCAATGAGTTCTGGCCAAAGGTTATTATTTCCTTGAATTGAATAATTAATGAAATCAATAAGTCGATTTGTACTAGTTTAGGTCCAAACATTATTTTGCCTCAAATTATCTGGACTTTGTTTGATAACTTCTTTAGTATGTGAAAACAGTTAAATAATGTTTCAAATTTATTCACTTCTTTAGAGCGTGTTATCTTGTGTTGTTTTCTTTGTAGATTTGTTATCACTTTTATAATTTTTGTATTTTCATATCTTTTTTTGTATTTTTTTTATTTTGTAAAAGAGAGAGGAGTCATTGATTGGAAAAAAATAATTTGAAAAAAATAAGATTTTTTTATCTAATTGTATTTTTAAAATTTTTTTTTTATCAAACAATTTTTAATTTTAACTCTTGAGTATGTACATTTACATATTTTTGTAAAATAGTAAAATATTTGTTTACATTCAGATTTAATAATCAGATGTATCAAAGGGTTTTAGTCTGAAGTCTTAATGTAACTTGAACTATCCTTTAATCAGAAATTATTAAAGTATTTTTTAAAATAGCTATTATGCATTTAATATTGAAATTAGCTATAATAGTTAATGACTAATGGAGAAATAATTTTTTATATCGTGACTGGATTTTAAGAGAAATGATGCTCTGAGAAAGTTTGATCTGACAAATTTTGTTAAATAGAAATTTGTAAATTCTATAAAAAAAATAAAAAATTACTCTATTAGTATTTTTGTTAATTTTATAAAAAATGTTTATCAAAATTTTAATTTTTTGGATTTTAATTATATTCATAGAATGTTTTGAGCATTTTGTGAGTATTGTTTGAACAATCTATTTTTCCAGTGATTTAGACTGTTTTTTGTAGACATAATATAATATATTATCTCTGTGGAATCCATTTAGTAAAATTTTATGCAAATTTTGAATTACACAAGGTCAGGTTTAAACAAATGTCTCTTCAGTATAATTTTTGTGATCTTAGAAAACATTTCAATACGGTATTGTTCTGATTCTTTCTCTGGAACCAACTTGAGTAACTTTTTCTACAACAAAACTTTGATATTTGTGCATTGCGTGTTCAAGACTTCAAGTGACACTTCATATTAAAAACAAGTGTTAGTAGAGTACCACTTTTTTCAAAATGTTCATTCTATGTTTATAAATAATCCAAAATTTTATATTTATTCATCAATTTAAATAAAGTTTAATGATAAATTAAGTACAAAAAATATTATATAAATATTTTTTAAAGAAAAAAAAATAAAAATTATTTATAAATTAACATTAATTTAAGCAACAATTAAAATTATGTTTTTTTTAAATCATGAAAAAATTTATAAACTATCTTGTGAATAAATTAGTTTCAATTTATAAAATATCAATATAAGTTTTGTTTTGAAAAAATTCTTATAAAAGAATGTTTTCAAATTTTATGAGATTAGATTAGTTAAAATGTAAGATAAAAAAAATTAATTAATTGAATATATATTAATATATTTTTAGCTCATAATATGTTTTGAAATATTTATAATTTTAATAAAATAATTATAAATACTTAAAATTAGTATACATTAATAACTAATAGTATTCATTATAATAATATATTATTCTTCACACAACAACTCATTTGAATTTTTTTAATGGATTTAACATCTTTTGTTAATTTATTTTCTTCAATTGAGTTTTTCTTGGGATCTCACTGTTGTATCTTTTCACATTCCTCCAATAAAAAAAAGTATTTTTCTGTGTCTTTCTAACACTTTTTTAAAATAGTTAAAAATAGAAAATATAAAAGAAACTATTTACCTAAACTATTTGTGCAAATAAATAATTAATATAAATGTATTTTAAACCAAATTTTGCTTTAAAAAAAAATTAAACATCACTTTGAATTTTATCATCATTAAAAGAAATTAAGAAAATATTGAATACAGTACTATGTTAAATGAGTTATACCATTCTCCATATCTCTAACTAATTTTCATTGTTTCACTTTTAATGCATTAATTATTTGTGTAGAATATATACTAATGATGTAATTTTTTGGTTTAATTATGCATTTGGTCCCATTTTGGAGTCAAAATTTCAAAATGCTACCCAAATTTTTAAGAGTCTCAAAATGGTCATCTTTTTTTTTTTTAAACGTCTCACGTTTGTCCTTTCCGTTAAGTCAAAGTTGACGTCGTTAAAGAGAGTGCCACGTGTCAGTTCTTCAATTTTTTGAATTTTTTTTTATTATTTTTTTTTTGAATTTTTTTATTTTTTATTTTTTATTTTTTATTTTTTAAAAAAGATCAAAAAAATTGTCACGTGTCAAGCTGTCATCGTGCCACGTGGCAGTGACAAAGTGACGTGGCAGTGTCAGTGATACGTGTCAGTATTATGTCAGGTGTCATTTTCTTAGTCTCAATTTGATCCCTTTATTTTAATTTGTCTCAATTTAGTCCCATTTTTTGTAAAAATGTAGCAATTTTGTCCCTCTCCAAATTGAAATCAAATTTAATTTCTATATAAATGCACACAAATATTTCCATCAAAATTGATATTTCAAGTAAATATTTTTAACCAAATTAAGTTCATTTAATTAATATTTTATATTGAACTTTATTTAAAATGGTTTAAAAATTGTTAATAGAAAAAAATTCATAAATTAACTAGTTCAACACATATAAATTTAAAATTTGAAAACAATTTTAAGTAAAGTTGAATGTGAAACATAATTTTAAATAAATTTAATTATGTTAAAAATATCAAATTTGAAAAAAGATATCAAATTTAATAAAAATATTTGTATAACATTTATATAAAATAAAATTTGATTTCAATTTGGAAAGGAAAAAAATTGCTAATTTTTTATAAAAATTAGGACTAAATTGAGTCAAATTAAAATAAAGGGACCAAATTGAGACTAAGAAAATGACACTTGACATAATACTGACACGTGTCACTGCCACGTCACTCTGTCAATGCCACGTGGCACGATGACAGCTTGACACGTGACAATTTTTTGATTTTTTAAAAAAAATAAAAAATAATAAAAAAAATTCAAAAAAAAAAATAATAAAAATAATAATAAAAAAATTCAAAAAATTGAGGAACTGACACGTGGCACTCCCCTCTAATGGCGTCAACCTTTACTTAACGGAAAGGACGAACGTGAGACGTTTTAACAAAGAAAGGGGACTATTTTGAGACTTTTCAAAATTTGGGTACCATTTTAAGATTTTGACTCCAAAATGGGAACCAAAGGCATAATTAAACCTAATTTTTTTTATTAAATTTATGGGCAAAATTCAAACCTAATCATTAACAAAGGGGATGACAGCAAGAATCCAGTAAACATTTAAAGATTTTCTTTTAGAAAATTGTAATAGTTGCTTAGATGGGACGACGAAAGAATCTTAAAAACAGTCCAGAAATTTTTCCCTACCGATCAATCTTCTATGATTTTGTCAATCTCAAGAATCATATCGAAAACAAGGTCTAAAATTTTTGAAATGCCTCTCAGTTACTTCGAATTAAATATGTAATAGTAATTTAAAAAATATATATACATATATAAATTATTGATAAACTTATTAATTGGAAAAAAAATATGAGTTAAATGTTGTGTATAGTAACATTCTGTGTTTCTGCATTAAATGAAAAAAAAAAAAAAAGTGTGTATGATGGCATCATTGCTTGTTTTATAAGATTGCAGCAACACACTGTCATGGTTTGTCTCCCCCTCTTATCTTAGCTTCAATTTCCAACACAACATGCAGAACTAAAATGACCCAGCAACACCCACTCACCCCCACTTTCTAAGGCAATTTTCCACTTTCAGGGCTGCATTCTGCTTACACAACAGAGTTTGAGACACTTGTTTATTTATTTTGTTTTTTACTGTCATAACATTCATTCCACTGTTGCTATTACATTACATTACACATACTCATCAAGTTAAGTCACCTACGCCATCTCTTGCGATCATTTACTTACACAAACAACTCTACTGTCACTCCAATCCCATCCCTCAACTTTTCCATAAGAATTAACTCTGCACTTCAGCCTTCAGAAAAAATCGGAAACACCACAAGTACCACTCTCTTGCATCATCTACTTCGTCACACTTGGTCAAGTCATTGCCTCGGTCAAAACTCTATATTCAAAACCTTTCCCAGTCTTCTGCATTAATCACTCAAATCTATTAGCACTGAATTCTTAACGCAAACTGCAAATTTGTTACTTTAAAATTCCAAGCCTGAGCTCTCTACAGTTTCAGTCATTGGCCTCTCTGCTACAGAGAGACCTGTTTAGCCTTTCATAACATATACTACCATCAGTAACTTAACTTTTTCTTATCGCAGAGTTAGTTTCAAATAAACAACACTCTTTCTTGTTAAGTGAATACAAAATTAAAAGCAATATGGTTTACATTAAATGGATAGACTTTTTTTTTATTTAATGTCTTTTTTTATAAAATATTAAAATAAATTAGTGATAAGAAGTTAAATTTTATAAAAAAAAGTGAACACTTTTTGTGATCCATTTCTTATAAGTTTTTAAATTTTATCTTCATCATTTTCTTATAAAATATTAATTTTTACAAATAAAATATATTTATATTAATTTTGTGCAGTTGGGAATAACTAGCAATTTTGTTTAAATAAACAGGGTAGACTAATATGACAAATGGCAAGTACATTAAGACTAAGATGATTTGTTCTAATAGTCATGTGCATTATTAGTTCACTTCCTTTCATATCTAAATATAGTGGCAAATAAAAATAATTGAAGTCTTGTTATTATTTTGATTGAGAAAGCACAGGCTTGAAATATAAGATTTTTGTTTTTTCTAGAAGAGATTTAACCATTTACTCTTACATTGTTGACTAATAATTATAAATAACAATTTAAGGAAATTGTAACAAAACAACATTAAAAACAAACATTTTTTGTGTCTACGGAACATACACAGTGGATGTCACAATGCAGAGTGAGCTAATTAAACTTAACAAAGCTAACATTCGAAAGGGAGGAAGAGAGAACAATGTACAGTTGAAGAGATGGCAAACACTATTCTGAGGCAATACCAGTGTCAGGAGTCTGAATATGTCACTCTTTTCAAGTTCTTCTGTTTCTAACTATTCTCAAGTTTTGTGAACATTCCAATTCACCTGCAAAATACCAGTCACATAATACCAATCACATGCAAAAACGCAAAAAACTCTGTTTCTGAAGGTAACACAATTCTTCTATCAAAGAAAGTCCACTTATTATATGTTATATAATACGCCCCTTGCCTGTGAATGAAATCACAGTAGAAGAATGTTTACATTGAAACTGAAATTTACATTACATGCATGAAAGAAAAGAGAATCTGTTATGTTTTGAACTTACCAAAATTGAATTGGATTGTGGTGTGATCTCATATTCAGTGAAGAAACAAAATGGTGAGAAAATCAAACTGGAAAAGGAGAGCACGTGCAGAATCAGAAAGCAAGCATGGCTCGAGAGATGTTGTTGCACGTGCCCTGCTTCTCCAGCAAGACTTAGCCACCAATGATGAGAAGATGGAATGAAGAATGAAGAATGAAGAATGAAGGTGATAGCAACAATGGGTGGTGAGTAGTGAGAGACATTGGCATGAAAAAGCTCATGCAGTGATGCACTTATATACCCTGAAGAAGAGAAAGGAGAGTGAATAAGTGAGTAATTAGTATATGTGTCAGTGTGGAAAAGAAATTAAGACATTGAGTATTGAAGTGAACATTCTTTAAAGACCCAAATGAGCTAAAGAAGCAATATGAACTTCCCCACGTACTTTGCGTATGGTTTCGAATAAAAATAGAGGGGGGGCACTCAGAACTGTGGAAATCTCAAATCTTTCTCCTTCCAAAACCTCATTCATTCATTTTTTTTTTCATATTCACAATTTCTGCCTTAAAAATGTAGCAACATTAAATATCATCAGTGACTTTTTTTTGCATTAATTTACTTGGGGACAGTTGCATGTTCTTGGTTGCATTGTTGGTGTGAGGAGATTGGAAAGTGATGATAACAGTCATGCTAGCATAGATTTGACCTTCAAATTTGACATGGCCCCAGTGAATCTTTATTCTCACATGTTCATCAATCGATTTTCTTCGTATCACATTTACTCTCGCCACCACCAGAAATCTTTTTCGAATGGACAAAATAATCATCGATAACAAAATAAAATCATTAAATACTCAAAACCTTACTTAAAGCAATGTTTTTTAGCTGATTCATGTAGTTGGTATTGCTCATCAATGACCCGGTTGAATAAAGATGAACTGAATGTAGTTGCTTATGTAAGTGTCAGTTTTGTGGGGCACTTTTTGCAGCAGGGGCAATGCCAGTTTTGAAAGAAACATTGTTGGTAAGAAGAGAGGAGAAAAGTGAGTAAATTGGAGGAAATGTTTTGAGATTGTGAAGGAGAAAAGGTTTTGTTGGTTAACAATAACAACCATATTTATGATTTTTAGTGAAAAATTGGATGAAATTGAAGAAGAGTTAATTTTAGATGTGATGTCAGAAGTTAAACAAAACGTGGAGATTAAGGCGGTGAAAAAAAGAATGGTAGGTGGTAAAAAGGTGGGGAATAGCGGCGAAGGCATGCACAGAGACCAAATTGGCATAAACAGGAATGAGAGATTGCGTGTTGAGTCTTAGGTTTTTCATTTTCAAACGAAACAAACAAAAAACTATAACACATAACAACATAAACAAACCTAGAGAACTTTGGGTAGGTTTAGAATCCAACACACACTTATGTAGGACTGTTTAAACAGCTATAAACTAATTTTCAAACTTTTACATCAAATAATGATTAGATTATATTCTTTTTACTTTGTGTTGTAAACTATGTGTTTAGTTGTTTGTTTCTTTTTCAAAAATAATAAAGTCATTATTGGTTGTGATGTATAACTAAATTGATAAATAAAAGTTCAGATATTAAATGTTTACATCTTTAGTTTTATTTCTTAATTAATATTTTAAAAATATGTTAGCATTAAAATTATTTACTTAGGGTTTCTAAACCTCTGTTATATGTTAGAGACTAAAATCCGGAACATTTTGTTGGGTTTTGCAACTTTGGGATTCGGCTAGGATTTCCTGATCATGATAATATATGGATTTTTCTTTCTGCACTTTATTATCACTAAATCCACCCCATATTAAGTAAAACTAAAATTTCATTCCTTATTCCACCATACTCGTGACACACTTCCCAGAATATTCAAATTTTGAGATATAGCCGATTTAAATTTTGATAATGATACTTCTAAATGTGTTAAGACACGACAAAACCCGTTATAATTTTTTTATTCATAATAAAAATGATTTTAGATATTGATATTTTTAATTTTATAATTAATATCTAAATTAGTCACTATAATAATTAATTATTTTGTAACTTTAAAATTGGTTGTTATTTAAGAAATTTCATAAGCTGATCTTGAACAATGAAGTAAGCAACCTACGAAAGTTTTAAAGACCATTGCACCTTAGAGAGATAAACAACCTCTTAGTGCTTGCTTATACGTATGTGATCCATTTGATTATCCATCTCTTGCAAATTGGTTGCATATATTCTTAGTGAATTTGTATATCAGTAATATAATTCTACCTAATTCAATAAAGTTTGTGTTTCAAATGGTACAAAACATGAAGTAGTAATCTCTAAAGCAACTTAAAATAGCCTATATAAAAATACTAGTGAGACTTTTTCTATATATATATATATGATTAGATGTATGTTAAAAGGAAAATAAATTAAATAATAGTTGTTTGGTTGAGATAATAACCATCATTGCAAGTGTCTCATAAAGAAACTTAAAGCAATCACAGCTAAAGAAGTTTCGTCTTAAGACACAAGTACAATGAAGAGCTTTGGCTTCAGATTTTGTCGACGTTATACTTTAGTTCTATAATCGAAGTATATCCAAGCGAAGTAAGAAAGGGGAGAGGAGGGGGGTTAGGTTTTGATTCCTAACCGAAGCCTATACTTCAAGAATAGGCTTATATTAATAATTCAATAAAAGCCCAAAAAAATTTAAAATAAAATAAAAAAACAAAAGAAGTAGACATCGATTCTAAGAGAAATTTGAAACCTATACATTAAGAGGTCAGTTCTTTGAGTGAACCAAAGCCTATTCTCAGACAATAAAAGTATAGACTTTGATTATATAGAGAGCTGAAACCTATATTCTAACACTTAGGTAAATCATTTTAAAAAATTTGTGTCATTTTTTATATTATTGACAAAGTATAGGCATTGTTTATGGAGTAAATGAAATGTATACTCTGATCGTTTGAGTATAGGCTTTGATTCACTCAAGGAATTGAAGTCTATACTCAGACATTCAAAGTATATGCTTCGATTATTCCATAATCGATGTCTATATTTTGTCAATCATTTTAAAAATATTACCGTGTTTTTAAAGGTTTTTTTTTTTTAAATCAATACATATTAGTCGAAGTTAAATGCTCTTTTTTGCACTAGTGAGATAAGTCTATCATATCATTTAAAAATTTTTGTTATTCATTATATTATAGTCATATCCTGAGAGAATAAATAAGTTGAATAAGTATGAAACTTTTATAATTAACGGATATATTTTACTTTATAATAGATCAAGTAAAGACATATCGAGAGTGATATATAGTTGTAAAAAAATAAAGTGAAATATGTATATGCTTAAAGTTTTTTGAGATTTGTTAGAAATAACGTCTACTAAATACTTTTTATTAAGAGGAGAGTTATACATTAATATAAAATAAATATAATTAGTTATTTTGTTGAGATAAAAAATTACAATTTCATGTAAATAATTATATTCATGTGCATTTTAAGATTGTAAATAAAAATTATTCTCATTCTCATATTTTATATAAAGCTGTCAAAATGAGTAATTCGGTCTAACCCGGCTCAACCCACCACGGGTTGATGATTTAGTGAGCCAATCCAACCCGACTCACTTTCTAGCGAGCCAAAAAAATTTGAACTCAGTCCGGCCTACCACGGGTTGGCTCACGGGTTCACTTAATTAAAAAAAATACAATTTTTTTTATTTTTTTCAGTCAAAACAAAATTATAATTATAATTATAATATAAATAAACTTTAATACAATCCAAATACAAACCAAAAAAAAAAAATACAAATTATTTATGTGTTGGTTAAAAGAAAAAACCTAACATAACCCAAATGTAAAGCCCAACTTAATAAAAAACATTTGTGTGACCCTTTTATCTGCGGGTTGGTGAGCCAATCCAGCTCACCAAGGGTTCAACCCGGATGAGCCGGGTTCTAGATGAGCTGGGTCAAAAATCAACCCGTATTGAAATTTGTAACAAAATTTCAACCCAATTTGGCCCGAACCCGTGATGAGCCGGATTAACTCGCAAATTTCAACATATTTTGACAGCTTTAATTTTATATATAGGTTCTTTGTGTGCATATATATATATATATATATATATATAAATATATATATATATATATATATATATATATATATATATATATATATATATATAGCATGTTGATAACAATTATAAATATTATAAATATGGTTTTCTTCTAAATATTTTTCCTGGCTGTACATAATCCTAAACTAAATACTGTTATAACCTCAATATCATCACCTTAGAGTAATTAACCTAGGTCTTACGACATAATGGATACCCTAACATAAATATTATCTTAATCTATATAAGGGGTTTAAGTTAATTATAAGTTTAGAACTTTATACCAAATGTTTGATTAGGCTTATTTTACTGTCATCGGAGATTGTTCGCTTTTCCTGGTCCTTTCTGCAAACAGCATGAGTACAGGCATGGAAGTGACCTTTTCAACTTGGCTATACTTCTATAAAAGAAAAAGAAAAAGTGGTATATTATATCAGTCATGGAACATATTTGGTATATTTGATTTATGCTCTTGCAAATTAGATTTCAAAAAAAAAAAAAATTAAAGCTTCAACCTTTTACTATGAGAAAGCATAAAAGAAAAGATATATCTAGGAATGGAGTATTGGGCTTTAGGGATGGTGGGTTTGGGCTTCTGATGTGTGGTAGGTAAAACAATAATTGTTTAGGAGTGAGTGACTATGCAAACGTTAATTACATCGATGTTTTGTGATGAGAATAAAGAAAGAAAAAATGAATAGTAGTTATAATAAGTTGAAAGAGTAAACGGAAAATTGGAATGGGCATTTTCTGTACTGGTAGATGTCTGTGTCTAATGTCAATTTTGAAGAGAAGTGATGAAGAGAAAAACATATTTTAAAAAGAGAAAAGAGAGTAGGAAAAGGATTGAAGCAATTGCCTCCATTTGACGTAATGTATGTATTAGTGAATCATATACAAAGCTGAAGAAAGGTGGACCTTCCAATGAAAATGACTTTGCTCTCATAATTATTGTAGATTAGGTGAGTAAGGTGAAACCAAAACTGTAACTGTGCCCAATCTTCTCGGAAACTACCTTCTCTACTTCTTCCAATTATTACTAATACTTCTAGCCTCCCTCTCAAAATATCGCCTTCTTATTATAACTTTCTGACACTTTCAAAGATTAAATCAACATTAACCTCTAAACTCAATATAATAATATGCATATTCAACCATCAACCAAAATCCAATATTTCATTATACGGGAAAGTCTTTGTTCTCTCCGGTATCTATATTATACTAAAGTGTACATATAATATAATCAATTAATATAATAATATATGGAAATATCTGATGAATTAATATAATATCAACAAAATTTAGTGTAATCTGGTGATAAATATCTAGTAAATAATTATATTTTTTATTTATATTTAATATTTGTTTGTATATTTCAACCAATATTTAAAAAAAAATTATAAATGTATTGACATTACCATTTCGATCTCAATGATGAGATATTATCATTATTAAATCAATCAATACATATGAGATACTATTTGTTTTAGAAGTATAAGTCTTTTCATTATTAGAGATCTCACATCGACTACAGATAATATAAGTTTAAGAGGCTATAAAATTCAACTTATAAGTCAATTTTAGAATTGAGATGAGGTTAAAGTTTCCCTTTTAAAATGGTATCAATCTATGAACTAAAGTCTATCCTCTTAAAATTTGTTGTTTATTGGACCTATCACGTTACATCCATTAATATCTAATCTCATGCAGGGATATTAGAGATCTTACATAGATTAGAAATAAAGTAAATTTTTATTATATAAACCTGTTCTAGGATTGAGATAGGATTAAGAGTAATGATTTTATTTTTAAAAATACACATTAGAGGATTAGAGGAATAAAATGTATTTAAGCTATCATTGATTTTGACTTCTAAGTAATATGAAAAAATTGTTTGATTCATCTATGAGAATGAAAAAGAAGTTTTAAACACCTTTAATAGTTAATTGAGAGAATAAAAATATGATTTTGAAAAGAAACTATATTCTCTTTAGATCTTGACTAGGGACTTGATCTGATATACTAAATAGTCTAAATGTTTTAAGAATCAAAATGAAAAACAATTATAAAATTTATCTCTTTCAATCCTACCTTTTAAAAACAAAATGAATATTACTTTATATCTAATTATTAATCTAATGATGTTATCTTGAAATATTTATATAATTAAAATATATGTAAAATATAAAATTCTTAAAATGAAAAGAAATCACCTATATTAAGGAAAATAAATTAAAGATGACAGTGAAATAACAACTCTTTCTCGGTCTTTTCTAGATTAAAAATCAGCCACAAGTTTTCTTCGATAAACGAAAAGGAAATCTATCACCTTATATAGCCGCCTTCACATTTTGAGCCCGCGGTCCCCAAAAATGGAGTAGAGCACTGAACTGACAACAACAACTAGTGCCTTTATTTTATCATTATATCACTTTCGATATAATGGTCATACAAGAATAATTTAATTAGAAATGCTTCCTTTTTTTTGCTCCTATTTAACTATAGAAAAATTTTCGATATTTTTCATTTTTCTATTAACAACAATTATTGTCATTTATTGATGGCTAATGCTTACATTGTATCTTATTTAATCCAGCACTGAAATATGGTATGGACCAAATATTGACCATTAATTTGTTGTTGGAGGAAAGTTCCAGTTTCAAGTCATGAACTCATATTAGGTAAGTTACGATCAAATGAGGTATTCATATTATAGCACTTGGCATTGGACTAACAAATTACACGTTTTTTAAATTGGTGTTTACTTGTTGAGTTCAGACTCAGTAGCATGTGCACGACCTAAATTAGGTATACTTGCCTAATCCTTGGATTTTAAACTATAATTTAATTAAATTTTCATCACACCAGACCAAACCTTAAATAAATCAAACTGTAATCTTCGAATATATGGCTAACCTAATTATATGTTCTTGTTTGAAAGCACGATTAAGAGATGAAGAGATAATGGGTCAGCTAATGCAAATACAGGAAAATGAAGGACTTATGTTGTGGATTTTGATAAAAGTCAGGGGAAAGAAAACTACTTATCACGTGATCCATAATGAATGTCACGTGTCTTGCACCCTCCTTCTTCTTCTTCTTCAGGTTTTAGTCCCTTAAAATCCCCGAGTAATGTGGGCCCATACGCTAAGCAATCCTTATCTCAACGTGAACGCCGAACCATGTGGCCACGTCACGATCTCCATCTTGAATTGAAATGGACGGTCCAGATCTCTATCCATTCCAAAGAGTTGTTCGACCTTTAACACCCGGCCATCGTTAAATATGGCACTCATAGGGCGTGGTTGTATCTCTTACTCTGAGACCTGGTCATTGGGATCTCCATACGCTGGATCTGCTAAAATACGCTTGATCCATATGGGCCTCCTCGACCACTTGTGGGACGACACCGTCGCCGGCCCAAGGCCCGATAACGGTCTCAGCAAGCTCCGTAAACACCACACCTTCAACTTCCGACCTAGCTCCGGCAAGGGTACGACGCTGTAACACATATCACAAGGACCACGAGTCCTCAATTACAATCGTCAAACCAACTCTTATCATCGTTATTATCCTTATAACTATCATCGTTATAATCTAACCATTGAATCGGAGATCGATCGGAGTGTTTCAGGTTGCATGCTATCAGATCTGCACCCTAAACACGCCTTTCGAGCTCGAAGCTTCAAATCGTATAAATCAATTCCACACGATCTATATAATAAACAGGATATATAACGAAACGAAAATCACCTGAACCAAATAGCTTTTAATTGAAGATTGTTTTCTCTGAAACGCTGATAGATATTTTTTTGTAAGAGAGTAAAATATGCTAACGACTAGACATATTTACTATTGATCAGAAGCGGAGGGCGGGAGCGTGAGATCGTACGGTGACGAATCATCGTCGGGAGAAACGACGAGAGTGACGCGTAGTATCATGATCGTGAAACCGCCAGGGTATCAGAGTGGATCGCCTCCGGTTTCTCCCGCCGGTTCTACTCCTCCGGTTTCTCCGTTTTCCGGTAAGGTCGTTATTTTCTTCCTCCTCTTTTACTGTCACGGTGAAAATAATAGGTCTAATTAATTAAATAATTAAATAATTAAAACGTAAACGGTGTTTCTTAATTTCAGGTAGCAAATATTTTGTCCTTTTGTAGTGGGGGGATTGGTGAGAGTAGTTATGAATTATGGTATCTATGTAGTTGTCCACATTAGTAGAATAGCACCTTAGTTAGTTACAGTATGTATGAGCACTATACAGTGATATCCACATATTGGGATCCAACTCAACCCATGTGTCAATTTCACAACTAGAGCAGCCAAGTGGCTTATATTATGATTTAGATTGGGGCATGATTTAGATTTTGTGTTTGTGAAATTGGGGGAAGTGTGGTACTGATCTGATGTGTGTGCATGTTTTTAGGAGGAAAAGATTCGTCTCGGTTTCGAAGAAGGTCGGCATCAGACGCGTACGAGAAACGAGGGCAGAACAGATCAGGCCCTTCTTCTCCTTACGATGTGTGAGAAATGAGATGATGCATTTTCTCAGATCAGCAGCAGCTCTTTTGGCCTTTTCTGTATTCATTTTTGTTTAGTGTTTTGTGTGTAGGTATGAATGATGGGTGTATGTAAGGAATGAAGCGAGGTTGAGATGAGGTTGTGCTGCAGTTCACGCGAGCTAGCTTTTTGGTTTAGCTTCTTTTAAGTGTTTGCTTAGGTGAGCTGGGTAGTGGTTGGTGAATTGTAAGTAAGAAGGTGTAAGGGTAGAGTAGCAGTGTATCAAACATGTATCTGTATATTTATCATCAATAAGACATTCCTGCGTTTGTTGCTCTACTTCATTTCTCCTTCTAAATTAGGTTTAACCTTGTAATTCAGAGTATTTATTCATAGGCCTAAGTGTATGTTCAAAATGAAACAATTTTTTGTCTTCAAGGATATGCTTTCAGGGGTAAAGACACTTCATAATGGGACAGCCGGCCAGCTTAAATTATTGAATTCTCTTGTCGGAAGATATGAGTGTGCTGTTTTTCGAATTAACCAATGAACACAACGGACTAGGGAAGTTAAATTAAGACTCTACGGTCTTCAATAACTAAATGGTGCATTTATAATGATGTACTCGCTCTTTGCTTAAGATATATTTGCTATGTTTTTTGGGTGACTTTGTGTAGAATGAGAAAGATTGATTAGTGTGACAATGAACATTCTTTTACGCATTACTAAGCTAAAATTGCGCGGGGTATAATGGAAGTAATCGTTAGTGGAATTTGAATCTGAATCTGAATCTGTTTAGCTACAGTGGGAACAGGGGACAATAACTGATACCTCTGCATTCCAATTTCTTCCTGCTACTCCTACAAAATTACACATCAAAGTGTCTACATCTCGTTGACACGCTTCCATTCGAACCCTTCTCTTTGGACACAGTTTATTTATTTATTTATTTATATTTATTTATATTTATTTATGGCCTGTTTTTCCGTTGAGTTGCAAATCTCATCCATTATCCGCGCTGGTCCCTCTATTCATTATTGTGTTTGTACTGAAAACATGTTTTACTCCCAGTGGTCACAAAAGTATAAAGGTGGGTTGTTCAACACGATCGTGTTTGTAACTATTTCGGAAACCAAGGTTTTGTTTGCACAAACGTTTGAATTCATAGTTTTAGTTGTACACAAAGGGGAAAAAGTGTTTGATGAAATGAATTTTATGATGGAAAGAGAGGAAGAAGTAGTAGTGCAGTATACAAGTCTTTGATAGGCAGCTTGATGATGTTTGATGATTTCCTGGAATGGGAGAAGGAAAGCCCATTAAGTGGGAGCAAGGTCAATAAGACCACTGACTCATGCCCCAAATTAAACTCTTAATATAAAAAAGAAAAAATCATTCAAATGAAAATTTTCTTAACTAAATTTTATTAAACGCGTTTTGATTAAATGAATTACTGTTGAGCATAATGTTGAAATTGTTTGACGGTTGAACTTCAGTTAATAATTTTTACAATTCAAAAATTTTAAATGTGAGATCAAGATTAATGAATTATTTTATGGTAAACTAAAAAGTATTATGTTTGCCTTAGGCCTAACTTTTTTTATATACACAGTAGCTAAAAGTAGGATTGGTATATAAGAAGTTGCTTTACAATTATTTCCTTTAAATTGATGAGTAGTGGCTGTGCATTTTTTATGCCCTGTCTGTCAATCTCAATCAAGCAAGTAAAAAACGTTAAAACTTGTAGGCTTTGCTTGTTCATTATTCTAAACAAAAAATATATATATTTTCTAAAATTTGTTTGTTTCCAGAATACATTTTATAGTGTGGTCACGTTTCTGTTTCTGAAAAAGAAAACTACATTTGAAAATTTGAACTTATAAGCGATTTTTTCTTCTTCTTTGAGTACTTAAAAAAACAACTTATCATCCCTGAATCAAGACGAATCTTGCATCTGTTAGCATTGATGCTGTATCCTACTTTCTTTTTCTTTGTTACAGAAGATAATTCTTTACCTCCTATAAGGTTCTTAAGCCATTCCGACAACTCAACCAACACAAAACGTGAATATGCAACAACACTTCCCAAGAACTGAAGTTACAAGTAAAGGATCTGAAGGTGTACTGATCGTGTTTCAGCACTTGTGTGCTAGACGAGGCTTATTTTCTTGGTTTACTTGACCTTGAATGATTCTATTCTAATTACAAGTAAATCTTAACCAACAAATATGTTACTTCTTGAGAGACAGACACGGTACGATGAATAAAAAAAGGGAGTTAAGGAGATACTACACAAAGAAACTTTGAGACGCAGTTGCAGAACAGAAGCAGCAGCAGAGCAGAATCGTCCGAGAAAAAGGAACAGGTTTCACATAATTCAGGTATCGACATAGGTAGCACAGAAAATTAAGATTTGTTTTAGTATTTTTATCAGTGGCATAGCAATAGCTTAAGCTAAGGGTGACGAACAGAAGTGTAGCAAAAACAACATTCCTGAGAAGTGATTGAGATAAATGGCATAGAAATTTACGCATTTGGTAACAGAAATCTCTTTGCATTCACAAATTACATGCTAATTTTGCCAATCACAAGCAACCAACTGGTGTATAAAGCAATAATATCTGCCTCTGCACAGAAGAATGCCTGGGTGGTTCAGTTTACAATATACTATCATTGGCAATCTGTAATTAATAAGGCTCTCCCATGCCAAACTCCTACTTGACAATTTCAACTCCGTACGAGTTGAGTTAGCTGGATTGGATTCCTATTTGAACCGAAAATCTTTGCCAATTACTAGATCTTTCCCAGTTTGGGTGGCTGCTGAAAAAACTTGCATCAGATACCAGTATCATATGCACAAACATTCAACATAACAAAACAAAACACCACCGATATTTTAAAATTTACCTTCTTAAAATTCATTTTCGAAGAACTACTTCCTGATGCTCTATCAGCGGGTTTCAATATCTCAAAGGAACATACAAGAGAATCATCAACGCTTAACAACGCACCAGCATTGTCAAATTCTCCACCATAATTCGGAGCAGAAAATATCGTCACTAATCTTCTTTTAGCAAAAAACTCATATCCATCCTCCACAACCTATCCAAAAAAATCAGACCTCGATCAGAAGAATCTGGAATAAGTAACAGAAAAAACACAAAGATTGAAACATAGGAGCAAGGATGAATGCCTGTAACAGCTGGACACAGCCTGATCTAGATACAATATGCATGCCAAATAAGGTAAGTGTACTTTGTTCTTAGTACACTTTTCAATAGCAGAAGGTTTATAAGAGCCAACAATAAACCAGAATCAGGCTTATAAAAACAACAGAAATTTACCTGATGCCCCCTGCAAACAAGATCAAGGTCATTTTTATCCAAGAACTCCATAAGTACATCAGGTCCAAAGGTACATGAAACGCCTCGGTCACTCTCGGCCCAACCCTCAATGCTAGCATCAGGATCAGACCAAAGCAGATCACAAAGGAGACCACTATCTGGAATTTCAGTAGGCCTTTGAATCTCTCTTATCAGATCTAAATTTTCTAATTCTGGAGAGAGTCCACCATGCATACAAAGTATTTTCTCATCAATGAGAGCAGCCACCGGCAAACAGTTAAAGCAATCGGTGAATATCTTCCATAGCCTTACATTGAACCTCCTTTTACATTCATCATAAAAACCATATATACGGTTAATCTTCGCTTCTTCATGGTTTCCCCTCAAGAGATGAATTTTGTCTGGATATCTTATTTTGTAGGCCAAAAGCAAACAAATTGTCTCCAAACTTTGCTTCCCTCTGTCCACATAATCCCCCAGAAACAAGTAGTTTGCCGCAGGAGGGTAGCCACCATATTCAAAAAGCCTCAGTAAGTCCTGGTACTGACCATGTATATCACCTACACGACCAACAGGGGATTCAGAAAATTCCACAATTGCTTACCCATTATCGGATTTCACCTCTCTTAACAATATTGATTGAGAAAATTTAGGATCAGAACTGTAACAAAATTAAATAAACACGAAGGTAACTATGCTAAGATATGAAGTTAATTACAATTCCAGTCATTGATCTCTTAATTAATTCTTATCCGTTTTCCACCCCAGACTGCAAAAATGGATCTCTAAAGGATTATTCTCTCCCAAAGCATAGGAGATACAGGGATGGAAATATTCGGAAGAAATGCATCAAATGTTAAAATATGACATACGAGCGAAAGTAATTCAAAATACACGAGTAAATATCTCTTTCTTCCTGTCAATTTTCATTTAATAATTCATCGAACAGACAAGGAAAACATCATTGTATCATTAATTATCGTCCTTGACAGACAGACAGACAGACATGTATGTTCTAAATCCGAAAATCCAAAGATCCATTTTTTTTTTCAAAAGTGGCGAAATTTTGCTTCACCTTGGAAAACAAAATCAGACATCTCCTGCAGATTAGAGTAATTGAAAGAAAAAAAGATTTGGCAGATGGAGGAGATTAGAAAGGGTGGCTAACCGCCGATGCGGATGGGGGCACGGAGCTCGAGAAGAATTGGCTGAGAGAGGAAGATTTGTCGGGCATTGACGCAGAGTTGACGGATCTCGGACTCAGAGAGCTGAACCTGTTTGCCTCCTTTCCCTTCGAGAAGCCTCCGAATGACGTCATCCAAGACGGCCTTGTCCATCATCCCCTCCATTGTTGTCATCATCATCTTCCCTCTTCCTATCACAACACAACACAACGCAACACAAGAAACCCTCTTTCTTTTGGATGGATGGTCGAGCCAAAGACGGGAGAGGAAGAAGATAAATAAAGAAAATTTAGTTGTGGGATGGGAATTTTTGATAGATGGACAAGATGGCCCAACCGAAAAACACACACACAAACAAACACAAACACCCTTTTCAGCTTTTATATCTTCTTCTTCTTCCTCTAAATCAACGATCTCTCGTCAATTCATCTTCTTCGCCATCATCACACCATCCATCGATCCATTCCTTTTATTCCCCTAAACATTTATTTATTAATTAATTATTATTTTGGGATATTCAACTCGACTCCCAAGGTGAGGTGGCTGGGTTCAACTCTAATATTTGCAAAATTTGTGTTTTGGTCTAAAAATCTACTCTTTATTCGGTTGAAACCTTCAACGCAGGGGACCAAATGGCGCGTAAGAATATCATGCGCTTGTCAACTCTCCCTCTTCCACGTGTCTCTCCTTCGTTGGTTGTCTCTCTTTTGGTCAAATATCGGAATCGCCGTTCGCCACTCGCCAGGTACTATGTTCCAACCTTCTCTTTGGACTTCGCCGTAATCCCCTCTACACGCCATCCTCACATTGCTCTCATCCTTTTCTCTTTCTATTATTATTACATAACAATAACAATAATTTTCATCATAATAATATTAATAATCAAGCCATCATCTTTATAATTGAATTACGAGAGTTTAACTTTATATATTGATTATGGTATTGATTGATTATATTGGAATCATGAATTAAAAGAAAACATTATTATTATTTTAAGAAAATGTAGCAAATATATTTGTAGACATTTCATCTATTATTTTTTAAACAATTTTTTTTTTTTAAAAAAAAGTGTCTGTAATGGTGATTTCATCTATTATTTCCATTTTTTAAACATTTCGTGCCATGGTATCCAACCAAGAAGGATGTTCATAATGATTATCACCATATCTTAATTAACAAACATATGTCTTATTCGTAGGTGTTTTTTCTCTTTCCGAATGGATAAGTTTGTCATGGTTTTTCTCAACTTCACCAGGATGCTGTTGGGTTTTATTCTTTTACTAAACCTATGTTTTCTTAAAACTTGTGAGCCTCTAAACACAAGACTCAGCCATATCCATTTTTATAGTCACAATTATCCAAAAGGCAAAAAAACAACAATAGTATGAGTTTCATCATTTTGCCTTATAATAGACCTTATATGGTGTTCACCAAGGAACAATAATTTAAAGTAATTTTTACTTCAAAAGTAATCTTTACCTAAAACCTTTACCATGACTAAATAGCCTATTTTTAGGTTTTTTTTTTTCTGACAACGCTTGGTTTTAAATTGCAGGATAGAAATCAAATGAGTTATAAAATACTCCGAGGGATTAAAAATATAAATACCTTATTAAAGTAAATAAAAATTTAAATTATGATAGTAATTTAATTATATATTATTTTGAATTATAACTTATTTCTTAAATTTACTATTTATGTTATTTATTTTTCATATGTATTACAATAGAATAGTATTAATAATTTCAAAAAAAGTTGAGCTAGTTTCCCATTTCAAACCTTAACTATAAGTTAAAAATTGTTATAATCGAAATAACTTATTTTAAGATATGATTTCAAATCAGTTTAAGTTCGAATTTTCAACTTAACGTGTCCCAGTTTAGACGACATGTATTAAAATAGAAAAAAAATTAAAAGAGATAAGTATGATGTGAAAAAGTATAATGTCCCAGTTTTAAGTTAAAAATCGATAAATAGTGTACCATTCCGTACATGGTCCGAATCTGAAAAGTAGATTGGATATGTAGTTTTGGGCCTTCGTTTGCCTCGTAAGTCACCAAGCCCAAAATACAAGCACGAGGCCCAGGTCCATTAGTAAAAACCCTAGCATACATAACTTCATTCTAGACTCGCTGTTTAGTTTGAGACATAACCATTCACAGGTTTGTGCTGTTCCAACACCCACAGCGGCAATGGTAAGCGATTTTCTTCTCCCTCTCTGTTTTGTTCCTTTAAACCTAGCTGTAATCCGTGTTAAGGTTATATTCGACAACGTTTTATGCATTTCTATTTGCCTATGATACGCAGGGGATCGATCTTAAGGCTGGAGGTAAGAGCAAGAAGACCAAAAGAACAGCACCCAAGTCCAACGACATCTACCTCAAACTACTTGTCAAGGTTTCTCCCTTTTCGATATTATCTTGCAATATTTGTTATGAATTTGATGCCCTAGATCCGATGTGTGTTTTCGTTTTTCACGACGATGATGATAAATGTGAATCCCAGCTCATTATGAGACCCTTCTCCATTTGAAAGGTCTGGGACTATACCTTTTCCACATTTGTCTGAGCCTCTGCACACTTTTCTCTCATACTTCACAGTATTTTCAATTCCAATACTGAATGGTCTCGTTAATGAAAGGTCCCTTGTGCATACCTATTTTAAATAGTTTAGTGTCTCACTGTTTCTAATGCTGCTAAAGTTTCGATTTTTCCCCCCTACGTGGAGGTAGTCTACTTTTTGAATATGATATTGTCATTGCACGTCCACGCATTTTAGGTTCCCAATGATGCTTTCTAATTTACCATGCTAATGCTGATATCATTTGATTATTACTTCTATTGTACTGAGGGAACTAAATAATTTTTTTATCATTGTTTATCAAATTTCAAGTATGTTGAGATTGTTATATTGCATCATTTTTTCTAGGATAAGAAACAATGGTTTCTTTGCTGTGTATAATTTTCTTTAAATCAGAAGTATATTTAGATTTACTACTTATGCATAGACAGATTCTGATTAATTGTTACATGTCCAGCTTTATCGTTTCCTTGTTCGAAGGACTGGCAGCAATTTCAATGCTGTGATACTTAAGCGCTTGTTCATGAGCAAGGTGAACAAGCCTCCAATTTCTTTGTCGAGGTTGATTAAGTATACAAAGGGGAAGGTATGTCTCCCTATCTCATACTTTTTCATCTTTTTTTGTACTGGTGTAGCTGTTGCTCTTTTCGGTTAATTAAGTATTAGTTATGGTCTAAATTTCACCAATGTTTTATTTTCTTGGAGTGTAGGAAGGTAAAATTGCTGTTTTGGTGGGGACTGTAACTGATGATATCAGAGTATATGAAGTTCCACCATTGAAAATTACAGCACTCAGGTTTACAGAGACAGCACGTGCAAGAATAGAGAAGGCCGGTGGTGAATGTTTGACATTTGATCAACTTGCCCTTAGGGCTCCTTTGGGTCAGAATACGGTATGTGTGGGAAACAAAATTGGTTTTTGTTGTTTTTGGAGGGATTTTCTATATCTTAGTACTTTGGTTGTGTCAATTAAAATATTATTTGGTTCTTTAGCACTCATTGTTAAACATAATTTGTTTTTTCACGTCTTTAGTTTGATTGTTGGTGTTCGTTTTTAGTATAGAAATCACAAGCCTATTGTTTATACTAGTGTTGCCTCTCTGGTTGACAGCGTTGAGTTTAATTGCATGAAATAATAATTTATCCAATGTAAAATCATGCATGCAATTGATATATAGGAATTAAACTTTTGTGAGGGTGAAATTGATTTATGTACTTGTATGCAGGTCCTTCTAAGAGGCCCCAAAAATGCTCGTGAAGCTGTGAAACATTTTGGTCCTGCTCCTGGTGTGCCACACAGCCATACCAAACCCTATGTTCGGTCTAAGGGAAGAAAGTTTGAGAAGGCAAGAGGAAGGAGGAACAGCAGAGGATTTAGAGTTTAAGAAGATAGCTTTCTATTTTTTAATAGTGTTCTGAAATTCAACTTTTTGTTATAGGCTCTGGTGACTGTTTTTCTCATATTTTTCTGGTAAGAATTCAGTTATGGACATCGATCTTGGCCCCATATTTTGCATTAAGATGTATTTACTCGTTTCATGAATTGAAAACCTAGTCATTTCTCTTGACATTTTTTATCCTTCGATGGAGTGGGCTACCCACCCCTCTCCTACAACCATTTTTTTGTGAAATAATTTATCTGTAAATTTTACAAGCTAGCATTAAATGGAAATTTTTCTCGACATAAAACATGTAAACATCGTGAATCGTTTCATAATGTTTATTTTATTTTTGCTGGATGGTAGTTTTTATGATGCGTTTTTGTCAAAAGAGGTAGGTGTTTATTTTGATTCATGTTCCGTCTTGTTTTGTTTTTTGGTGTTTGGATATTTCATGAGCTTACAGCATGCAAATGATAGCAACACAGTAGAACTCGAATTAGTAGATAAACACGGTTGAGTGTGACATCTCATTTAAATAGATTATTTTACGACAGAAGAAATCAGAGTTACAGAATGTATTTTAACAGTAATCCAAAGGAGTGCTTAGAGGGAAATTTGGGCATACAACCATGCCATAAACAAAATAAATCTAGAAAGTTTAATAGTTGTACAAAAGAAATGCTCTAAGTGCACGAAATTGCAAGGCACTAGGGCCATAGAACCTCTTCGTAAGTCATATCAACGGGCCCACTAGGCTGCACTGTTACCACCATCCGGCCTACCTTCAGAAGTATTTCCATCTGCTCCCACCAATGGTGATCATCGCAAAAGAGAAAACACAACAGGAACACACAAAATGCAAGGGGTGAGCTAGTGTAATTGGAAACTTATAATAGTGTAAAAGAACAAGTACATGAACATTCTCAGGCATACAACACAGAGACACATAAGTCAGGTTATGACAAACAAGCAAGACACTATAACTCAATTATCCGGAGCAAGACACTATAACTCAATTATCCGGATACATATACTAGGATCAGATTCACTGGACGCTCGCACTCGTGGTGGCCTCTACTGCTCTGCAGAGCCATTGCCAATGGGTTTCACCCTACCACACACGAGGTTAGCCTTTAAACGTCTAAGGCCATTATCCTGCCAGAGACTAGGGCCTCCCGCTACTCTCACCACTTGGGTCAGTTTGCTCTACATGAGACTCACTGACCCTTTAGAGTTTCGGGATGCGATCCTTACTTGAATCTTTATTCTAATATATACACTACTCGCCACCATGAGATCTCCCCCATGAGACTCATGGAATTACGCCTATCACACACCAAAATCATGTTTCATACCATATCCACCACCTTTATCTCAAAACATCTAATTCTCATGCAAGTTCCCAACCAACCAACCTCAATCCATGTATTGTTCATGCCAACATACAACTTTTAGTTCATGGAATTCAGACAACTATATATATAATCACATGCTTTAGGTATTGAAAAGTGAAAGTCAAATAAGTTACACAGATCTCCTCTCAAACCAGAGAGAAAACAAAATTTAGGCAACTTGCTGTGGCAGCTTCGCTCAGGCTAGGAGCCATCGCCCAGACGAGAGAAGTTGTCTCGCTCAGGCGATGAGCTCTCGCTTAGGCGAGCCTACAACAGTAGGTCCTGGAAGATTTCACGATTTCTCTCTCAGGCGACGCTGTCTCGCCTGAGCGAGCTGGCATGTCGCTCAACACGTAGCCCCTCGCCTGGGCGAGTGTTTGAGGCAGAACCCTGAGCGAGCTTCTGGTATTCTCGCTTAGGCGAAACGAACTCGCCTAGGCGAGAATATCAGTTCTCCCCCACTGTTTCACGCATCCTAGGCAGAAAAACAACACAACCAACATCCAAGAGCACATGCAACTCAGTTTCATTTGATAAAACATACTACTCAAGCATATAAACACAGATCAACCCAAAAAGAAACACACAAAATAACTCGGACTGTGAATCTAGCTTCCCTTACCTTTTTAGACACTAGCGCAAGAAGAGGTGACCCAAGTAAGCGCAAACGAGATTCTGGAACAACCTACAACGCTGAGAAGGAACACTCACGAAGTTGAGAATGGGTATCAGGGAGAATGTAAGACAGAATCGAAGTTTCTAACTAGAGAAGGGGAAGGATGAAGTTAGAGTTCAACTTACCTGAGAATATTAAACCGAGGAGCTAGCTGGAAAAGAACAGAACCTATGCCCTAGCAGAGCTCTTGCTTCAGCCAGGAGTGTTTTAAGGAAGAGGAGCAACTCTGGAAAACAGAAGAGTGAGGAATGAGTGAGTTGGAAGGGTATTGGGGTCCTATAGTAGGGTTGGCCTTGGGCCTCCGAAAAGGCCAGGCCCACAGCTTCATAACACTGAAAAAAAAAGCTTACAATATCTCCCCAACAACAAAAATTTTTCGTCCTCGAAAAATTAGACTCACCAGAACAGATGCGGATAAGAACTCTTCATATCTTCCTCTAGCTCCCAGGTAGCGTCACCTGTCCTCCGGTCCCAGATGACCTTCACAAGACTAGTGGCCCTTCCCTTGCACTCCTTCACTTGGTGATCCTCTATAGCCACGGGCTGTACCACTACCTGGAGATTCTCCCTGACTTCCACATCCTCCGCCTCCAACACATGTGACGGGTCGAACACGTACTTCCGTAACTGTGAAACATGAAAGACTGGGTGTAGATTAGCCAACTGGGGTGGCAATGCAATCTCATAAGCCACGGGCCCTATCCTCCTCAAGATCTGATACGGACCCAAGAACTTAGGAGACAACTTCCTTGAGCGGATAGCCCTCCCCACACCAGTGGTTCGGGTCACCCTCAAGAACACATGCTCCCCAGCCTCAAACTCTAGGGGTCTCCTTCTTCGGTCTGCATATGCCTTCTGCCGACTCTGAGATGCTTGCAATCTATCCTTCACCAACTGCACCTTCTCTGTGGTTTGTTGCAACAACTCAGGTCCTACCAAAACTGACTCACCGTCCTGGTACCAACATAAAGGAGTCCTACACCTTCTCCCATACAAAGCCTCATAAGGCGCCATCCCTATACTCACTTGGTAACTGTTGTTATAGGTAAACTCCACCAGCGGTAACACCTCGTCCCAACTGCCAAGGTGATCTAAGATACAAGTCCTCAACAAGTCCTCCAAGGACTGAATCACTCTCTCTGACTGGCCATCCGTCTGAGGATGATAAGCAGAACTCATCCTCAGTCTGCTACCCATAGCCTCCTGCAACGTCTGCCAGAACCTTGAAGTGAACCGAGGGTCTCTGTCAGACACTATGCTACTAGGCACTCCATGAAGTCTCACTATCTCTCGGATGTAAAGCTGGGCCAACTTGGCCATAGACATTCTGAGATTCACTGCCAAGAAGTGAGCACTCTTCGTCAACCGGTCTACCACCACCCATATAGCATCATGCCCTCTCACGGTGCGAGGCAAGTGGGTAACAAAATCCATGGCTATGCTATCCCACTTCCACACCGGGATATCTAAGGGCTGGAGCGTTCCACCAGGTTTTTGATGCTCCACCTTAGCCTTTTGACAAGTCAAACAGGCCGACACGAACTGTGCAACCTCCTTTTTCATGCCCTGCCACCAGAAGTTCTCCTTAAGGTCTTGGTACATCTTAGCCATGCCAGGGTGCAGACTAAGACGACTCTTGTGTCCCTCCTCAAGGATCAACTTCCTCAACTCGACATCCTCTGGTACACAAACCCTGCCTCTGAACCTCAACACACCATCCTTACCCAAGGCAAACTCCTTGGCCGGATCCGATCCAGTAGTTCTTTCACCTTCTGCAGACTAACATCCCTTACTTGCCTCTCCCTGATTAGGCCCAGAAAGTCACTAGATATGACCAAGGTGCTACACCTAATGAATTCCGGCTCCAACTCAAATTGTAGCTTCATGTCTCTGAAACTCTCAAGCAACTCTAATTCTTTCATCATCAAGTGTGCCACATGCACTGTCTTCCTACTCAATGCGTCTGCCACCACATTCGCTTTCCCTGGATGATAGAGAAGCTCAAAGTCGTAGTCCTTTAAAAACTCTATCCACCGCCTCTTGTGGTCACTAAACACACGGAACTGCGCACCATACAGGTAGTGCCTCCAAATTTTCAAAGCAAAAACCACTGCTGCCAACTCGAGATCATGAGTAGGATAGTTCTTCTCATGAATTTTCAACTGCCTCGAAGCATAATCCACCGCCTTCCTCTCTTGCATCAAGACACACCCAAGGCCCTGATGAGAGGCATCACAGTAAACCTCAAAGGGTTTACTCACATCTAGGATTACCAACACTGGGGCACTCGTCAACCTTTGCTTAAGCTCTCTGAAGCTCTCTTCACATCTATCAGTCCATGCAAACGGTTGGTCCTTCCTGGTTAGCTGTGTCAGGGGTGCCACTATCTTGGAGAACCCCTCTATAAATCTCCTGTAATAGCCAGCCAAACCCATGAAGCTTCGAATCTCCGTCACTGACTTGGGACGTTCCCACTGTATCACGGCCTCTACCTTAGCTGGATCCACAGCTATACCCTGAGCTAATATCACGTGCCCCAAGAACTGCACCTCCCTCATCCAGAAGTCGCACTTTGACAACTTGGCAAACAGTTGTTTCTCCCTCAAGATACTAAGCACTACCCTCAAATGCTCGGCATGTTCCTCATGCGTCCTGGAATAGATGAGAATGTCGTCTATGAAGACCACGACAAACTTATCTAGAAACGGACGGAAGATCCGGTTCATGTAGTCCATGAACAAAGTCGGGACATTAGTCACACCGAATGGCATGACAACATACTCGTAATGCCCGTATCTGGATCTGAAAGCAGTCTTCTCAACATCTCCTGCCTTCACCAGAATCTGATGATAACCTGACCGAAGATCAATCTTGGAGAACACCGACGCCCCATGCAGCTGATCCATCAAATCATCTATTCTCGGCAAGGGGTACTTGTTTTTGATAGTCAGCTTGTTCAGTTGCCTATAATCTACACACAACCTCGAGCCGCCATCCTTCTTCCTTACCAACAAGACAGGCGCTCCCCATGGCGAAGCACTCGACCGTATAAACTGTTTCTCTAGCAGTCCCTCTATCTGCTTCTTTAACTCCACCAACTCTGTTGGGGCCATGCGGTAGGGAGCTATCGACACAGGGCCGGCTCCCGGTACCAAGTCTATGGAGAACTCAACTTCTCTCCTTGGGGGCAAACCTGGTACCTCTTCGGGGAACACATCCTCAAATTCCTTGACCACTGGTATCACGGTGATCCTCTCTTCCTTCTCAACCTCCATCCTGGCAAAAACCATAAAGCACTGTGCGCTGCCCTAGATTTCCTTCATAACCCCATGAGAAGACAACAACTCAGGCTCCTCTGAGATTGAGAACAACAGCTTCTTCTCCCGACAGTTTATGAGAACATGATTGGCAGAGAGCCAATCCATTCCGAAGATCACATCAAGCCCTTGCAGAGGGAGGCATATGAGATTGACTTTGTATACGCGCCCCTCTACCTCAACTGGACATATAGCACACACAGAGGAAGTCCTAACCAACCCAGATGCCGGGGTAGATACCACGAGGTCAAACGGTAGCTCACACACCGACAGACCCAACTCCCGCACACAAGACTCTGACACAAATGAGTGTGTCGCTCCAGAATCAAAAAGCACGCAACAAGACTTTCCAGATATCACACAACAACTAATCACAAGGTTACCTGAACCTGTGCCTCTGACCCGGTCATCGCAAAGACCCTGCCTGTAGCCTGAGGCCTGCTGCCTCCCCTCCTCTGCTGAGTCTGACCCGAAGTCTGGCTCGGAGTCTGTGGTGAGGGTCGTGCCCCTGTCCTCCTCAGAGTAGGACAATCCCTACCAAAGTGGCCCTCCCTACCACAATGGTTGCACCTGCGAAAACCTGATAGCTGTGGACAGAAATTCTTCCCATGCGGCCCTCCGCAATGATAGCACTGGATCCTACTGGGTGGGGAAGGAAAGCCTCTAGACCCCTGTGGCTGTGGATGAGGCCTAGCATACGGTTTCTTCTTCTCATCAACTCTCAGCCTGGACCCGGATGGTCTGCTAACCCTCTGTGGTGGCTGCTGGGCTTCCACTTCTACCTTTATACGCTCCATGACCCTGGCCTTTTCCACCAAGGCCGCAAAGTCCTTGATGGACAGCGGGGCCACCATCAAGCGGATGTTCCCTCTAAGACCATTCTCAAACTTCCTGCAGCGCCACTCCTCATCGAGCGGCATGGTGTAGAAACGTCCCAGATGCTTGAACCTCTCGGCGTACTCTGCTACTGATTTGTTCCCTTGCGTCAGCTGAAGGAACTTCACCTCCTTAGCGTACCTCACGCTATCAGGGAAAAACTCTGAAAGAAACCTCCTCTTGAAGGCTTCCCAGGTGATATCCTCATTCTTCTCTTCCATTACCAGCCTCATGCTGGCCCACCAATGCTCAGCCTCTCCCGTGAGCATGTAGATAGTGAAAGCAAGCCTGCTCTCATCGGGGCACCTCTTGGCATCAAAGATGCGTTCCATATCCTTCATCCACTGGTCCGCCTGATCGGGACTCGACTTGCCATCAAACTTGGCGGGGCGGTGCTTCAAGAAGTCTTCCAAACTCCATTCAGGGGGTGGAGGTTGGGGATGAGGACCATGCA
>Ga0214543_1001064_pt1 | contig 51185 bp, 46 predicted proteins | sample CNSS2metaG_FD_160094 | JGI IMG/M metagenome (GOLD analysis project Ga0214543, IMG submission 160094) | Root nodule microbial communities from cowpea collected in UCLA plant growth center, Los Angeles, California, USA - CNSS2 | ecosystem: Host-associated > Plants > Roots > Nodule | place: USA... | reverse complement strand
TAGACACGGGTCCCCGGCAACGGCGCCAAAAACTTGTTAAGACTTTGGCAAGTGTACCAAGTCGCGCAAGTAGTAACCGGTAAGACCGGGATATCGTTTCCCAAGAGACTCGTGTATACTAAATATTCGCGTAATTAGTGACTAATTTAAACTAATGAATAAATTCATAATTTGGGTTTTTGTATGCAATAAAGTAAATGTTTCATAAACAAGTAAAGTTGAACTTGGATATTTGAAGACTCTAGAAAATGGTAAAGACTAGAAATGCAATGGATTGATATTGTTGGAGTTAGACTTCACCTACTTCACTCCCATGTATATTAAACAATAACATTCTTCTCCATTAATTACTAATGTCAACCCACAAGTTTACTCGAACTCTAATTCCTTAGTTGAATGAGCCTAGGTTTCCTTATTTAGAGTCAATTCCTTGAATCCCTAAATAAACAAACCCGCTTTACAAATTAGGGTTTAAGACAACTAATGGGTCAAGTTCCATTCCTAGATACAAGTTCCATTAGGTATCTTGTTCCAATTCAAGGTTTCAAGAGATATTTTTCAATACCTAATGACCCAAATATCATGCAATGAATGGGTAAAACAAAGCAAGCTTTAAATGCATAAACAAAGATACTAGAAATCAATGGAAGAAGCATATATATATTCAAACCATTCGAAAATACATAAGAGTTAAGTGGCTACATCTAACCCCAACAAAAATGGGTTTAGCTCTCCATTGTCATGGAGAGCTCAAGCTTACAAAATGGAAATGGAAGAGGGAGGAGACACCAAGAGGAAGATGGAGCTGTTCCCACAAGCCCTAGCAGACCTCCAAGCGCTCCAAGACGTGTTGTTCGAGCTCCAAAATGTCCAAGATAGGTTTCCCCTCGCGAAAACAGAAGAAAAAGAGCCAACTTGCCACATCAGCGAAAACGCGCGCCTGGCGGAAGGGTCTCACCGCCAGGCGCTAGCAATCAAACAGTGGGCAAATTCCTCATCTACCGCCCGGCGGTGGCCAGGTGCCGCCAGGCGGTGACTAGCAATAGCGCTTGTCTGGCGCTTGTCTGGCGCCTGGCGCTGGCGGCCTGTTGCGCCTGGCGCTGTCTTTGTGTCGCCGGGCGCTTCCTGTTGATATTTTTGCTCTTCTCCTTGCTATTCCGGGTCACTCATTTATCTGGACTTTTGGAGCAAAGCTTCCAATCTACAAAAAGGATACAAAAAATGGGGATTAGGGTATATTTAGATAAATGTAACCCAAAATGTATTTATTTACAAAAGTAAGGTAAAATTGAGGATTAAGTAGGTTAAAAGCTTTGGAAGAGATGATTTTGCTAATGAAATATAGCTTGGATAATGGTAAAAATTAACATTATCAGTATTAAAGTTTATTTAATTTTTAATTAGAACTACAATTTAGTTTTGACTGAAAAAAATAAAAAAATAATATTTTTTTTAATTAAGTGAACTTGTGAGCCAACCCGTTTAACCCGCCAACTCGTGATGAGTCGGACCGGGTTCGAATTTTTTTGGCTCGCTAAAAAGTGAGCCGGGTTGGGTTGGCTCACTAAATCATCAACCCGTGGTGGGTCGAGCCAGGTCGGGCCGGGTTACCCATTTTGACAGCTCTAACTACGAGTTTAGCCTTATATCTTTTATTGTCATCTGATTCTTCTTTTAACCTATAGACACACCTATTTTGTAAGACTTTCTTTCCTTCTAGTAGCTTAGTTAAAGACCATGTTTTATTCTTTTGAAAAAATTTTATCTCGTCTTTCATTATTAGAAACCACTTAACAAAGCAGATAATTGATTATTCTGTTTTGAAACATTAGTACTGTGTTTGAATGAGGCAATTTAAGAGGGTGATTCATTTATTTGGAGAATTTGAAATTCTTTGTAATGAAATGCTTTGTTTGGATAAAAAAATTAAAAAAACATTTAAAATGCATGCCTTTTTTTGAAGTATTTCAATTAGCTAAATTAGAAGGAATTCAAATACCCTAAAAAAATGTGGAATTTGAAATTCTTCTCACTCAATCTCACAATCTGGACTCAACCCCAAACAGACCCGACAAACTCGACAACCATGACAAGTTGGGCTGGCTAGACACTCTAGACGGATCATACCGACTTGACAACACAAATGAGTCGAGTAGGCCCAACGACCCACACGAGTTTGGCGAGCCAGATGACCTAGAGGTGTCGGGCGGACGACCCAAACGTGTCGGGCAGGCCCAACGACCCAACTGACCCGTTGACCAGACAAGCTTGACCGACCCGATGACCTAGTCAGGCCTAATCGACCTAACAACCTAGACGGGCCCAATGACCCGGGGGATACTGACCGGCCTGGCAACCTTGCCAGGTCAAGTCGGCCCAAGGACAAAGACTTGTCGGGTGTGCCCAATGACACAAACATGTCCGGCAACCCAGATGGGTCAGCAGGCCCGACAACTCAGAAGGGTCGGGCGAGCCCGATGATCTAACTTGGCCCGTTTGGGTTTTACAGCCCAGTTGAGTCATCGGGTCGGCCCAACCCATCTGGGTCGTCGAAAACATAATTATCATGAATATTTTATCATGAATTCAAAACATAATTAAGTCTAAAATAAATATTTTTTAAAATGAAATTTTATCTCATAAGAAATTCAATTATTTTATCTAAACAAAAAATTAAAATGTAAGATATTTTAATTTCTTTATCCAAACAAGTTTTTAGAAAATGAAGGAAATTTAATATCAAGCAATTCAAATACAATGCATTTCAATTCCTCAAAATTGTTGAAATGCTTCGTCCAAACACAAGATAAGAATCATTTAAAGGATTATTGGAACTTGAATTGGTTGAAGCAAACAAAATATGTTTTTCACATGTTTTTATTGGTTGGTTAATTTTAACATTTGCTGTCTACTAAATTGAAATTCTTGTGAAACACTTAAACGCAAGCAATGAAAGCTATAAATACATCTTTATATCAACATATTCAAATATCATCATCGAAACAACTCTCCTTAAAGTTTAAATTTACTCTTAAAGTCCAACACAGACTTCCTTCATGGTGTAAACACGTTCTTTGCCTTACATCAAACATCTTATATTTTCTGATTTTTACAATTTTTCTTTCTTTTCATCTGCTCCTACCCTACTATTAAACTTTATCTTAAAGTTGATTTTCTCGTAAGAGTATGTGTCACACTTTTCCTACATTTAGTTTTTCAAAATTTTTATTTCTCTTTTAAGCTATTTTTATTTTACTCAAATAAACCTACCTTGAGAAAATAAATAAACTCGTTCTCTCTTACACAATTAAAAACAAATAGGTAACCTCTCTTACTTGAGAACATTTGAACTTGGAAACAACAGTTTGTATGGCAATATCCCACTAGAACTGGGAAGATTGTCCCAATTGCAGAGTTCAAAATAACACATTGGTAGGAGAAATTCCTTTGAATTTGACACATTGTACTCAGCTCAAAATTTTATATTTGTATGGAAACAATCTGAAGGGAAAAATACCTACTGAAATCGGATTGTTCCGGAACATTCAATTTTTGAACTTTGCTAAAAATCAGTTAACAGGAGAAATTCCATCTTCCATTGGGAATCTTTCTTCAATAACATATCTCTCTCTCGGTTCTAACAATTTAGAGGGAACAAACTGAGTCTTTAGGTATGAACAAACTGAGTGGATCATTCCCTTCCTGTGTTTATAATATGTCATCTCTTCTTGGAATTGGAGTGATAATGAATCAATTAAGTGGCTCTCTTCCACCCAACATGTTCCTCACCCTCTATAATCTTCAAAAATTTCAATTTGCTGGAAATCAATTCTGAGGTCCAATCCCACCTTCCATTGCAAATGCATCCACCCTTTCACTCCTTGATCTCTCTGGAAACCATTTTGTGGGAAGAATTCCAAGTCTTGGAAACCTACAAGATCTTTATTACCTAAATTTGGCTGGAAACAATTTAGGTTACAATTCAACTAATGATTTAGAGTTTTTAAAATCATTGGTAAATTGTACTAAGTTAAAAGTGTTAGATCTATCTAGCAATAGTTTTGGAGGTCATTTGCCAAATTCTGTGCGAAATTTGTCCACCCAACTAAGTCAACTATATCTCGGATACAATGAGATATATGGAGAAATCCCTGAGGCAATAGGGAATTTAGTTGGCTTAACTGTATTATCAATACACAATACCCACATTCATGGGATTATCCCAACAACTTTTAGGAAGTTTACAATGCTTGGAGTGTTAGCTTTATGGGGAAACAAGTTGTCAGGAAAGATAGCACCCTTCATTGGAAACTTAAGTCAATTGTTTCATTTGAACCTACGAGCAAATCAATTTGAAGGGAGTATTCCTCCAAGTATAGGAAATTGTCAAATGCTCCAACATTTAGATCTTTCAGAGAACAATCTCACACGAACCATACCACTGGAGCTTTTCAATCTTACCTCACTATTTTACATGGATTTCTCACGTAACTCATTGAGTGGTAGTATACCAGATGAAGTGGGAAATATACACGATATTGTCCTTCTAGATATGTCAAACAATCATATATCTGGTCACATTCCTCTTGGTGTTGGAAAATGCGTAATGTTAGAGTACCTCTTTTTGCAATGGAATTCTTTAAAAGGAATCATACCATCTTCTTTAGCATCACTTAAAAGCATTGTACTTTTGGATCTGTCACAAAACCATTTGTCAGGATCAATTCCAACTTTCCTGCAAAACCTTTCTTTCTTACAACATTTGAATGTATCTTTTAACATGTTGGATGGTGAGGTACCCACTGAAGGTGTCTTTGGAAATGTAAGTGCATTGGTGGTGACTGGAAACAGTAAGCTTTGTGGAGGTATTTCTAAATTGCATCTACCACCATGCCCTGTTAAAAGTAAGAAACATGCAAAGAACCACAGGTTCAGATTGATCGTGGTGATATTAAGTGTAGCTGTTTTTCTCATTGTACTACCATCTACCTTTGCTATCTATTGGTCGATGAGAAAGGGAAAAAAAACTTCCTTTAATTCATCAACAATTGACCAACTTGCTAAAGTTTCCTACCAAAGCTTGTACAATGGAACTGATGGGTTCTCAACTACAAACTTGATAGGGTGTGGGAATTTCAGTTCTGTCTACAAAGGAACTCTTGAGCTCCAAGACAGAGTTGTTGCCGTAAAGGTTCTAAACCTGCAAAGAAAAGGAGCTCACAAGAGCTTCGTGGCAGAATGTAATGCACTGAAAAATATCAAACATCGAAATCTTGTTCAGATTTTGACATGTTGTTCCAGCACAGATTAAAAGGTCAAGAATTCAAAGCTTTGATCTTTGAGTACATGAGAAATGGAAGCTTGGAGCAATGGTTGCATCCTTCCACAACAAGTGTTGAGAAGCAAAGAACATTGAGCCTTAAGCAAAGATTAAGTATCATGATTGACGTAGCTTCTGCATTACAATATCTTCATCATGAATGTGAGCAATCGATCATTCATTGTGATTTGAAGCCAGGCAATGTCCTTCTTGATGATGACATGATTGCTCATGTAAGTGATTTTGGCATAGCAAGACTTCTCTCAACAACCGAAGGTATCACCTCCAAACAATCATCAAGTACACTTGCCGATCAGAATATTACTTAATATCTTTTTTATTTAAATTAGTTTTTAGGAAATATTTCAGTTTTAAATATATGTTTTAGTTTTAGGAAATTAATTATTATTTTAGATTAAAAATGAGATATTCTAAATATTTTATACTTGATATTTTGTTATATTTTTCTCTATATATAGGGTATATCAATAAAATACAAAAATATGTTTCTCCGTATAACATATCACATATCTCTCTCATATTTTCAAAAGCCACAAAATTCCAACAACTGGTATCTAGAGCCATTGTTCTTACTGCCGATAGAATGAAAGGAAATATGTCGCATGCCGTTATTCCACTCTTTGACGGCGAAAGCTATGATCTATGGGCGGTAAGAATGCAAACATATCTAGAGGGGCTAGATCTATGGGAAGTTATGGAGGAAGATGATGTTCCCTTGTCTGAAAATTCCATTGTGGTTCAAATAAAAGTGCATAAAGACAAGAAAACGAGAAAGGCAAAGGCAAAATCATGCTTGTTCGTAGGTGTTTCACAAATGATTATGACCAAGATCATGACTCTAAAGTCTCCCAAAGAAATTTGGGAATACTTGAAAGCAGAATATGAAGGGAACGAGAAGATTCGAGATATGAATGTTTTGAATTTGATAAGGGAGTTCGAGATGCAAAGAATGAAAGAGTCAGAGACGATGAAAGAATACTCAAACAAATTGTGGGTATTGTCAACAAGATAAAATTGTTGGGAAAGGAGTTTTCAGATTCCAGACTCGTTGAGAAAATTCTGGTGACGGTGCCGGAAAGATATAAGGCATCTATTGCTTCCTTAGACAACACAAAAGATTTGTCTACAATTACCTTTACATAGGTGATACATGCCTTGCAAGCACAAGAACAACGAAGATTGATGAGAGAAGATCATGAGGCGGTTAAAGGTAATTTAAATTGCACTGAAGAGAATGCTCTCATAGTCAAGAAAAATAGAAGGAGCAAATACAACAACACACAAGTCTTTCCATCTTGTCCCCATTGCAAAAGAAAAGGTCATCAACCCAACTGATGTAGGTGGGGGCCAGATGTCAAATGTCACAAATGCAGTCAATTGGGACATTTGAAAAAGGTATGCAAATTTAAAGATTCTCAAGAAGATATTCAAATTGTGGAGAATAAATCAGATGAGGATAATGCAGAGGAGGATCTACTTCTTACAACATCATGTGTCACAACCAACGAATCTACAAAAGATTGGATTATAGATAGTGGTTGCACAAACCACATGACTCATGATAGAGAAATTTTAAAGGAGCTCAATAAATCAAATATTTCCAAGGTAAGAATTGGGAATGGAGAACAACTTGTTGTGAAAGGTACATGAACAATTTCAATTAAAAGTCATTCAGGTATCAAATTAATTTTTGATGTTTTTAATTAAAACTCATTTAGGATGAGGGGATAAGCGACGACAGCAGCGGGAAGCGGTGGCAGCATCGGAAAAGCAACGGCAGTAGCAGTAAGCGGGAAGCTTTAGACCACCAACGTTGGAGAACCCTCGACGACATGGTGGTGCGGTGGAAGGACAACAGCGCGAGGGCAAGCGAGGAGGGGAAGGGGTGTGACGCTCTTTGGCTTTGGGAGGCGACTAACGGTGAACAGAGCTCCCAAGGAGCGGCGTGGCTGTTCGAATGGAGCAGAGAGCGGCTCCGTGAATGGTGATGAGGTTCGCGAAGGTGGAGGAGCAGCTGCGTTGAACGGAGAGCTGCGTTGAACGAAGAGCGGCTACGTAGAGAGGGCTGTGCAGAGGAGTGGCTGCACGGAGGAGCACTTACGCGGAGGAGCACCTACGGTGATGTGAGGTGGCCGTGCGGTGTTGATGTGGAGTGGACGACAGTGGTGGTGTGGAGTGGAGCTGCTGCAAGGGGAACAAGAATGCAACAAGAAGAGAAGAAGCGCGAAGACGGAAAGGAGAAATGAAGGGGAAACCCCTGCTGGGAAAAAAAGGTTGTACTACATCGGTTAAATGGGGGAACCGATGTAGTATTTTGTGTTTTGTGCAGAAAACCTAGGTTTTTCAATTTGTTTAAAAAAAGGGGTATTAAATCGGTTATATGGGGCAATCGATGTAATAGAGTTCGCAGAAATTTCAAAAATGCCACTGCGCACTGTGCTACATCAGTTTTCGTGTAACTATTGTAATATCTTGTTGTATAAAGTATATCAAGTTGTTTATGGTAACTAATTATTGTTGTTCATCATTGATAATCGATATATATATATATATATAGTAGATAAGTTCATTACCGGATGTTGATAATCATTAAAAAAGCACAGGAGATTCACTTTAATAGTTTATTATAAGAATAATTTTAGAAAAATTTGTAAAAGAAACAATGATTTTCAATACCAAAATTTGGTTCAGAAGTTATTAAGTGTAGAAAAAATATTAACACCTACAATGTTTGTCACGGTTACCTTTAATTGAATGCACAAAGTGAAAATATTTTAATTTTTTTTAACAATTATATTTCTTCTAAAACCAAACAAATATATATATATATATATATATATATATATATATATATATATTAAGTTATTTATCTTTTATAGTAAGAAAAAACTTATGAAACTATTTACTTAAGTTCTACTAGGATTGATATTACTCTTACTTATTTCAAAACGGAAAAACTAGAAACTAGGGCCATGCAAGTTTTTTTGGTAACCATTTTCTGGTTGATAATTTAAATTTTTTAATAAGTATTTTTGTATTGAAATTTTTAATTATAAAGTAACTATTATTGATTTTTAAAATTTTTATAAAAATTTAATTTATTAAGTAATCCTTGAATTAGTATGACACAATAATTTTCAAAATTTTATGTAAATAATTAAGTATGTAAGATAGACATTCAACATTATATTTAAGAACTTATATTATTTAGACAAAAGTTTAAGTTATCAAAGTCCAAGATTTAAAATTATGCATAGTCTCACATTATTAGGAGTTGACATTTAAAAAAATGGAGTAAAAGATATTTAAACGGTCTTAATTTTTAAAAACAAAAATAATATTGAAATTTCTAAAATTGATGTGAATGGAAAATTAGTTATCAAAAGTATTATATGAATAAAATTATTTTCATAATTCTACATAAATAAATAATTTAAATTATCAAGTAAATATGTAACTCAATACAGCAATAAATCATTTTTAAAATTATAATAAAATGAAAACTTAAATTATATATAAAAATATTTTCTTTTTGTAAGAAAAAATTCAATAAATTATTAAAAACTTATTGTAACAAATTGCCATTTTCAAGACCCACACATACTTTCTGCTATACCACATCAGTCTAAATGCATACTTATTATAATTCAAGTAATGCTGTTCACATTTCTTTTTTCTTATACATTTTTAAGCAATCAACTAAATGAATATGTCAATCATATTTTATGAAAATGAAACATAAAACATTCTGGATCATCAAAGCTTCAACATACTATTATATGATAATATTAAACACTAACTCATATCACAACCACAAAAACCTAAAAAATATCATGCAAAGTTTTACTTTTGGTTTTCACATATATCTTTCATAGTTAAATGATTTCCCTTCAATGGTGGTCAACATGCTAAATGCAAAATAGAAATACCAAAATGATAGTTAAAAAAAAAGAAGTGCAAAAGAAAATGATTGTAAACATCTTTTTTCCATTATTGTTTTCAGCTTTATGTTATTATGTCTTCTTCATCTTCAACTAAGTTTCCCTACAACATTCCCTCAATGGTGGAATTTGGACAAAAAATTTAGGGGTGTCAAATTATATTTTTTATATATAATTTTTTTTTAGTTAAAAAAAAGCTCTTCATTTTCTCTCTTCATTTCTTTTGCTTAAAACAAACACACATAATTAGTAGAATTAAAAAAAAATGACTATCATTCGCTATTATATCATGATACCAAACAATGAATACCATTTTAGATAAACCCTTCGTATCTCATCAATTTGATTTGATGAGTATTGAGAAATTTGAGGATGTTTTTCTCGGATCGCATTCTAATGAATTTTTAAATTCATTATATGTAAATTTATGGTTCTCATGAAAATTTTCAAGTTTAGTTCTTTTTTTTTTCATCTTTATCAAAAACCTTCCTCCTTCAAAAAAGAATCAATTATTTTACTCTTTATCATAATCTTTCTAATATAAATTTATCACCTCTAACCTATTTAAAAAAGTGATAAAATTTATATTCACAACTCATAATTATCACATTGCAAAACATAACAAAACTCATACCACTTTAATTAAATAAGCAACACTGTATAAATTCAAAACTTTAAAAAATATACCATAGGCAGGAAAACACAAAATCCCTAAATTTCATAATTAATAGTTATACTAATTTGGGAAAAATTATAATTAGGGTTCATACCAATTTCATAAAAGAATTCCTGAAATCATAATTAAGGTTTATACTAATTTGGGATAAACATACTAAGAAGAATCATAAATCTAACATACATAAATCATTATAAGATACTAACCTTGATATGTGACAGATTAGGCAAAAATGTATATTTCAATCTTAATCTATGTATTCTTCAACATCTGTTTCCCAATTTATCAATGTTTCCATTAAATTTTTATTTTCTTTTTTATTATTATTTTCCATAAAATAAATTTGATATAAATAATATATAACTATAATTTAAAAAATATGTAAAAAAAAAAGAATTTCAAAAATTTTGGGGAGTCGTGGCTCCCCTATGTCAATATGATGTTTCGCCATTAGTTTCCCTCCTCTTTCCTGTTTTTTTTTTATCTCCCTCTTTCACTTTTTTTGTCGCTATCTGGTTTTCCTATCTTTCATTTTATCCACCCCTCATTTTCCTTTCCTATTATATTTTTCGGAGTCCTTCTATCATTTTTTTTATCTTTTCTCCCTCTATCACTTCTCTATCTTTTGTTGTTTAATGTAATGAAGGGAATACCGTTACAGGGGCAGACAGAAAATGGGCAGGATATCGTTAGTGACAAATCAATGAGAGGGAAACACGTGGTTGTTAGCAAGGGCAATAATAGAAGCACACGATCCAAGAGGGAAAGCGTGTGGTTGAAGGACTACGTGACCTAGCAGCGCAACAAGGGTTTAAGAGAGTAAACCGTTAGAAGAGAGAGGGGAGGAAAAGATTGGTTGAATTCATCTCTCTCTTATGATTCCTTAATCTTGGATGTTTTATGTTCTGCAGATAGGAACCTTTGAATGAAATAATTCCATTGCCTCTCTTATGTTGCTTTGTTGTTTCAAATTTTTTGGTGTCTATGTTATTGTTCCATTGATTGCAGAGTGGAGGTGCTTACATTGGTGCTTTCATTGTAATTCATGGCGGAGAATACTAGATTGAAGGAACTTCAAGGGGAGCTGACTCACATGAAGGAATCGATGGTGGACGTGCAACGCTTGGCTTCTATAGTGGCTACGACAGATAAGGTTTTGAAAACCTTGATTGTTGCTCTTCTTGAGCGTCAACGTGATGACTCTACTCGTTTCGAGTGATGAGTCATTATTTTCCTCCATTCCACTAGCCTTTGTGTACCCATTTGATAGTTGTTCAATGCTTAATTATTCATCTTTAGTGTGTTTTCATCTGTTGGGCTTTATTGGGCCACTGTTCCGAATTTGGACTAATTTCACATTATTTAGCCTAATTTTCGTTTTTAATTATTTTTAGGTATTTGGGTGAAGCAATTTTGGAGCTTGGACATCAATATTCAGTTAAAGAGAGCTGCCACATCATTTCCACATCATTTCCACGTCATCTGAGCGAATGAGCCAACATTTGAGGCCCAGTAGTAGTGTTTTTGTAATTCTGCAACTCATAATGGTAATTTTGTAAATAATGTTGGCAAATTTGAGGTGACCACGAAAATTAGGTCTTCTTGCATGGAGGCAGCCACATTCTTCCTCTTCCACATTCTCTTCAACCTCCATTTTTGATGTTTTAAGCTTTGGAAGGTGACCCATGGAGGCACAAGTTAATTTTTCACGTTTTCCATTCGTTTTCCATGTTTTATGAGTCTTGAACAGCACATTGAACTTGTATTCACGTTTTCTACACCTTGGGTAACATTTATATTGAAGTATTCTCATTTTTTGTTGTTGTTTTCGTTGTTGCCCCTTTCTTTCCTTGCACATTTTCGATTCCTACACCAATTTAGGTTTTCTGCATCAATTTGCACTCATTTGGATGGTTGAATCAAAATTTATGTTGAACCCTAATTCAGATTCCATGAGGAACTAATTTTAGGTGTTGATTTTTTGCAGATAATGAATTGAAACATTGAGATTAGTGTTTTGTTCGGTGGAGTTATGTTAATCTCTCTATTCTAAATTTGCATTTGGGTTTAATTGAAGAAACCATTTTGTTTTTGGTTAAATTGCAGAGTGGAATCATTGTGTATTCATGCTTAGTGAACTGTAGCAGATTCATGAATGTGTGCATTGCTTAATCGCACTTGAGTTCGAGTTAATTTTCACTTAGTAATTAATTCGGGTCTCATGAGATTTAATATAACCATTTTGAGTTGTAATCCGTGATTGGTGGATGTTCATTTGAAGCAAGGAATCAACGCTATTTTTACATCGATTTTACACCGATTTACACATCTGCATTTAAGTTTTCCATTGTGTGTTGCATTCATAAATCTGCCAAACCCCCCCTGTGTTGTATTGGTGTGTTGATCTGGAAATTGAAGCTTTGAACAAGAACATTGGTCGTTGGGGGACGACTTGGTTCAACTTTCATATACTGCATTTAATCTGTTTTTAAATTTGGTGGGGGTACGACCTCTATCATCGAGACACTTGAAACTTCTATGGATTCCATTTTGAAAGCAATACAAAATATTGATACAAGCTACCGTGTTTCCTCTTCTTCTCCATCATTCCAAGTTCGCAACGTTAAACTGGATTTCCCTAATTTTGATGGGTCCGGCGTGCTACAATTGATCTTCAAGGCAGAGCAATTTTTTTATTACTACAATACCCCCGATGATCAACGTTTAATTATTGCTTCAGTTCACTTGGAAAAGGAGGTTGTCCACTAGTTTCAAATGCAAGCTCAAAATCATACGTTCCCAACCTGGGTGACATTCACGAGAGCGTTGGAAATGCATTTGGGCCTTCACCTTATGAATGCCCTCGTTTAGATTTATTCAAACTCACATAATCAGGATTAGTGCACGAGTATTACGTTAAATTCATAGCCCTAGCAAATCGTGTTCAAGGGATTACATTAGAGGCTCTCTTGGACTATTTTGTAGGCGGGTTATGTCAAGGCATCTGTCGTGACGTACTGGTCCAAGACCCTAAAACCCTAATGAGGTGTGTGCCCTTGGTGAAATTATTCGAAGAAAAGTATGCTGCTCAACACAAATTTTATGGTTCCAAGAGTTCTCTGCCGAATCAATTACTCCTTACTGCAACACACTCACTGAAAACCACAATGTTACCGCCTCTGTTAAACAAGAGCGCTCCATCTCCTCCAGTAACCAAGGCTATGATCAAGAAGTTAGCTCCAGCCGAGGTTCAATTACGACGTGAAAAAGGCCTTTGTTTCACTTGTGACAAAAAGTATCGCCTTCTCATAGATGTCCCAACAAATAGTACTTATGATGAAGAAGATTTTGCGGCTAATTCCAAACTTTCAGACAGTGTTTTAGAAGACAATATTGAGCCTCAACCGCCACCTGAATCACACTTGTCGGTTAATGCCCTTAAGGGCTCTCACGGTATTGCCACTATGCGATTTAAGGGGGCTATTAATGGATTACCAATTCAGGTTCTCTTGGATAGTCGGAGTTCAAATAATTTTTTACAACCTAGAACTGTGGCTTGTCTTAAGCTCCCAGTGGAACCAATTGCCAATTTTAAGGTTATGGTGGGTAATGGAAGTGCCTTGGTGGTGGAGGGTCTCATTAATAACCTATAGGTTAACATCCAAAACCACACAATTCAGCTGCCAACATACTTAGTCCCTATCTCCGGTGTAGATTTGGTTTTGGGAGCTTCCTGGTTAGCCAAGTTAGGAGCTCATATTTCTGACTATAGCAATTTATCATTGAAATTCATGCTAAATGATAAATTTGTAAACTTACAGGGAGAACAACCAAAGCTACCAGCTCTAACTCAGTTTAATCACTTCAGGCGCATGTTTCACACAAATGCTATTGAGGAAATGTATTGTCTTCAATCTCACAAATCCAGCACTGCACATGATTAGTTTCTCGAACTTCCAGTTGATATGGAGCCTGAGTTAGCTCTATTGCTGCATACCTATAAAGACGTCTTTGTAGAGCTCAAGGATCTTCCTCCCAACAGATCTCATACACATATCATTCCTTTATTATAGGGGCAGACAAAAAATGGGTGGGATACTGTTAGTGACAATTCAATGAGAGGGAAACATGTGGTTGTTAGCAAGGACAATAATAGAAGCACACGATCCAAGAGGGAAAGCGTGTGATTGAAGGACTACGTGACCTAGCAGCGCAGCAGAGGTTTAAGAGAGTAAACCGTTAGAGGAGAGAAGGGCAAAAAAGATTGGCTGAATTCATCTCTCTCTTATGATTCTCTTTTTTTCCTTAATCTTGGACGTTTTGTGTTCTGCAGATAGGAACCTTTGAATGAAATAATTCCATTGCCTCTCTTGTGTTGGTTTATTGTTTCAAATTTTCTAGTGTTTGTGTTACTCACCAGTGCAATAAGGGCTTTTGGCCCCGGTTATTTTCATCATTTTGCCTCGGTTTCCGAGGCATATTGGAACGAGACTAAAAGGAAGAACCTTTGGTCTCAGTTGCAAAGGAACTAGAGCCATAGAGGGACTTTTTTGCTTCGGGTATATTATAACCGAAGCCATCTTCATGCACAAGCTGCAGTGCTGCTTTCAGCCACTGCGCAACCCACCTGCAGCAACGCACAGAACAGCAGCGTTGCTGGCGTGCAGTCCACCATGGAATCACTGTTCACGTACCTAAAAATGCAGCAACAACACCTTCATCACGACGCACCTGCGTCAGCACACCACCACGCCGCTCGTCACCGCGCCACCATGCTTCACTGCACCTGTCACGGTGCACCTCACCATGACAGCCACAGCATCAGAACCAGCAACCACCACTACCTTCACCATGCGCGAAACAGTAGGCCGATCTCCTTGGAGTAGAGATGGAGGGTCTCAATGCCATCGATAGAGGTCGCGGCAGAGGCATCTGCTACTGAGAAGGCTTCACCCTCGATCTGGTGAGCGGCGGTGAAGGCTTCGTCGGATGACAAAGTGTCATAGCGTTTGGGGAGTACGGAGGGGTCTGGCTGCGACAGAGCCTCCGTTTGCGGTGGAGCGAAGGGTTAGTCCGGTGTGGTTTCGGTGTTTGACATAGTAACGACGAAATAGGGAATATGGGATTTGGGTCTGTGGAAAAATAGTGTTTTTAAAGGGTTTGAAAATTAAAGGGATGAAGAGAAAGAGCACCTGCACACGTGAACCAGAGGAGAAAAATTTGGGTTGGCAACAGCGGAGAGAGAGAGAGAGGAAAGAGTTGCAGAGGCGCAGAGAAGAAGAAGGGGGTTCGCGAAATTGAAACCCTAACTAAACCCTATGGCTTCTGTTCCTTTAACAACCAAAGCCATATACCCCTTTTTGGCACCGAGTTTTGTTGGACCGAGGCCAAACACCTAACGGCTAGTTCACTTTTTCAAAAATGCAGTCCCTTTTTGGCTTCGAGTCTTGTTGGACCGAGACATATAATTCTCTTTGGCACCAGTTTTGGGCGAATTGAGGCCTATAGCTCTCTTTGGCTTTGGGTGTTAGCTGAACCAAGGCATAAAACTTGGCTGGAATTGCAAAAATGCCATCTGTAAGACCCGAGAAAAATTAAATAGTTATTTAAATAATTATTTAATTATGGCGGGTACTGGAAATGTTTAAAGCAATTAATGTGTGGAGCTATGACATGATGATAAAATTTTAAAGATGTAAGAGTTATCACAAAAGATGATTTGGTTGAATTGGTTGTACTCTTATCTTGGTAATTGATTGGTGGTGGGTTCGAGTCTCGCTAAGAACCACAATAAATGTTTTTTTTATTACTTTTATTTTTGCATGGCATTGGAGAGGCGTAGGAACCCTAACTGCAGAAGGAGGCAGTCTAAGGGTTGAAAGCTTTATGCTAATGGGTAGTTGTCTAGTCATTAGGCACATGAAACCTAATTTTTGATTTATGGTGTGAAGGGGGCACTTAAAAGTTATAATTGTGTGTGTGAAAGAGAGAGAGATCATCTAGAGAGAGAGGGCTGGAAACTGAGAGTGAACTAGACAGCAGCATTTTAGTGTGTTAGCACGTACAGTTGAGAGAATTGAGGGTGGAAGATAGTGTGGGAGTGCAAGAGAAGACTAAAGGAGTTTTCAGGTTAGTGAAATCATCAAGGATTCGAGTGAAGAACGGGAAATCCAGGTAAGGGGAGTTATTTACTTCGAGTTTAATTGAATATAATATACTATGTTGTTGTATGATTGAAACTGTATGAAATATCACCCTTGATGAAATATCAACCCGATTCTGTCTTTCGGGTAAAGCTAATGAACGAAAAAGAGTCCCTTGAGCTTCTTAGTTGGCACGCATTTAGAGAACCAAAACCAAAAGAAGAATACAATGAACTGGCAAAAAGAGTAGTTCATTATTGTGGAGGACTACCTCTAGCTCTTGAAGTCATCGGAAGCTGTTTATTTGAAAGGACCAAAGAAGAATGGCATAGTGTATTATTTAAATTAGAGAAAATTCCCTCGCACAATGCTGAACAGAAATTGAAAATAGGCTTCGACGGTTTACGCAATCAAATAGAAAAGGATTTATTCCTTCATGTATGTTGTTTCTTTGTTGGTAAGGGCAGAACCTATGCTACGAAGATCCTAAATGGTTGTGGGGTAGACGCTGATAGTGGAATAAGAGTTCTCATAGAACGTAGCCTCATAAAAGTTAAAAAGTGATGGGGAAAACAATAACAAACAATATATCAGAGGATGCAGCGAATATAATTTCCCCTAACTTGCAAGAATCTATGAGGAGCAATAATCAAAGAGCAGCAATAATAAATCACCAAAAGCACAAATAAAGGCACCAAGACTTTTAAAGTGGAAAACCCCTCAAATCAAGGGTAAAAACCACGAGTCGTCCAGACCAAAGAAATAGCTTCATTATGATCAACAAGAGTACAAAAAGAGTCTTAATCAATAGCACAAATAAGTGCCAACACCCAACCAAATAACAAAGCAATAAAGCTTTCAAAATAGAGAAGAACAAGAGAGGAAAACCTCTACAAATCACTGCTGCAGTGCGAAATTAAGATCTCCCAACTCAGACCTTGTATCATAGATCCGACCGGTCAGAATGAAGAGCAATGAGTTCCGATCCGCAGCGCCGATTCTACTATGACAGCTATGTGAAAAATGTGAACAGAATTTTCCCTCTACTCCCTCTATGTGTTAGGGCTTTCAGTGTGTTCTGACTCTATTGTTCTGCCTCTCTCTTTATTTTATAGCCCTCTCTCCACTAGGTTAAATGAGACATGGGCTTCTCAAATTTTGGGTCTTTTCTCCACATAGGAAGGGAGCTCAATACCCAACAAAAAGAACAGAAAATTTGGAATGCATCCTTTGGTACAAGAAATGGGAAGAGCAATTATTCATGAAATTTCAAGAAATGAGTCTTTGATGGACAACCAACTGTGTGTTGACGATGCAGAATATGTGTTGATAGATAATACAGTAAGAACAATCTTTATATATGGTTTTGCAACTTCATTTCGAAGGGTTTGGTTTCTCATGTCTAATACATTTGTTATTCTTTGCTTTTCATCACAGGAAACAAAAGTCTCTCAGGCACTGCTTATGAAACTACGTTCAGCCAGAATAGAACCATCAAGACTGCTGAAACTCGATGGAAATTCAGAGAACACCTCTAAGAAACTGAGAGGGATAAGTTTGCATGGGGTTTCTTCACAATACATTCCTGACGACTTTTGTCTGCATGATGTAATAGCAATTTATTACTTCTCATTTTCTATTAAAACGCAAACCTTAACTAAAATAAAAATAGTAACCTACTATTGTTTCTTCTCTAATGTTTTTCAAGTAACTTTCTTTGTGTAGGTTTTGAGGTGGCTAAAAGTCCTCAATCTTAGTCACTCCAAGTATTTAAGAGAAACTCCTGACTTTTCCGGACTACCAAGTCTTGAACAACTCATTCTTAAAGATTGTCCAAGATTGCGCCAAGTACACAAATCTATCGGATGTCTCTGCTACCTTTTACTGCTAAATTTGAAGGACTGTACGAGTATAAGCAATCTGCCCAAAGGAATATATAAGTTGAAATCTTTAAGAACTCTCATTCTCTCTGGGTGTTCGAAGATTGACCTCATGGAAAAAGATATAGTGCAAATGAAATCCTTGATAACTCTAATTGTTGAAAATGCAGCTGTGAGACAAGTGCCTTTTTCAATTGTAAGCTCAAAAAGCATTGGATATATATCCCTTCTTGGATTTGAGAGATTGCCACATAATCTTTTTTCTTCCATAATTCGGTCTTGGATATCGCCAACAATGAATCCAATATCTAATATTCATTCGTTGTGGATGGATACGGATAATAGTTGGGATGATATTGCGCCATTGCTTAGCTCCCTCGCAAATCTTCGAAGTGTTTTGGTACAATGTGACACCGAGTTTCAACTATCTAAGCAAATAAAAAATGATTTGGTCGAATATTTTTCAAATATTACACATTCAGGAATTTCAAAGCAGCACTTCAGGTGTTCTTTGATTGGTGTTGGAAGATACCATGAATTCTTCAATGTTGTCGGCGATAACATATACGAGGTTCTTCTCTAGCTTTTCCCTTCGTTTATCACCTTCACCCTAATTTTAGCTATTTATTAAGAGAACAAAAAATAATCTGTATAGGAAGTCTGGGTACATCCCATTAGTTAGGTACAATAGGGAAGCTTGGGAGGGATGTACTCGGCCACGGACACGACAAGAAAGGGTGTTACGCAAGATAAGGCACAGTCGGTAAAAGAAGGTTAGAGTGGTGTGGTCAGAGGCATGTATCTCGGCCCAGGTGCCGTAAACACCACGACCCAATGGCTTGACACATTTCAGGAACTGGAGTCAGGGAGTGGCTTGGTAGGGTGGCAGGCACGTGTAGGGTGGAGGCCGAGTAGATGTCGGCCCTTGGTGCCTGGTACATCTCGGCCCAAGGGTCTTGATGTGTAATGGGCCAGCAGTGCAGAGGGGTAGACCCATCCCAGTCATGACAAAGATAGCACACAGGTCCAATAGTTCGGAAGTCCAATGGAATGTAGAAATGTTACCGTTAAGGTCTGGGAGGCAGTTACTGTATTGATTAAGATTCCTTAGTGTTTAATGGGAGAAGGAAACCGCTCTGTAGGCAATAAAAGTGGGAATAATGTCAGGTAGTATAAAAGATATTTTTACTGTCTAATAAGGAGAAGTTATCTGAAGCTAATATTTTACAGAGAGTATCTGGGGTTATTGCTGACTTAAGCATCGGAGTATTTGCAGGTACCCACCCCTGACGGTGATCCAGAGTCAGCCATAAGGAGAAGAGACGTGAAGTGGGAGGAAGAATACTGAAGGCCTTTGAGATCGCTTGGCTCTTACCCTTACAAGAACATTTGGCGCCCACCGTGGGGCCAAGCTACTCTCAAGGGACATGGATTCAACCAGGACAACGATAGATCACAATGCAGCCCTAGCCGAGATGCGGCGACAAATGCAGGAAGAGGTGCAGGCAGAAATGCAGCGACAACTAGCTGAGATAAGACGTAAAAACGAGGAGGAAATCAACGCCTTGAGGGCGGAAAACCAAAGAATCAGGAGACAGACCGAACGCACGGTGAGAAGGAGAGAAATGCCACAAGAAGAAGAGGTACAAGAAGAGACGTCAGACCAGGAGGAGTCCCGCGCTCAAACTAACCCCAATCAGATTGGTGCACGAGCAGGAACACCTAGGCGTCACCCCTTTGTGGACGGCATCATGACGGTCGACCTCCCCGCGCGTTGGAAGGGGCTTACTATGAATCAGTATGATGGCACCACAGATCCGGAAGAGCATATAGACATCTTTACCACTCAAGTGGGACTGTACACAACCGAAGACGCAATCCTCTGTCACGTTTTCCCAACATCGCTAAAGGGTCCGGCGCTCCGTTGGTTTACCCGGCTTCCCCCCAACTTCGTGGACTGTTTTGATACACTGACGACGCGTTTTAGCATTCAATTTGCTACTAGCAAACCCCATCACCTTACCTCTTTGGCACTGTTGAATGTGCGACAGGCAAAAGATGAGACATTATGCAATTTCATGGAGCGATTCGGGAAACTGTCCCTGAACATCAGTAATTTGAATCCAGAGGTAGCCATGCATCATCTGATTACAGCCCTGCGACTAGGCCCGTTTGTGGACAACTTGTGCAAAAAACCCGTGGCTAATCTGGACGAGCTCCGAATGCGAGCTACGAAGTTTATGCAAATGGAAGAGCTGAAGGAGTTTCGCAACACCACCCGCAGGGAAACCCTTGACAGAAAGCAACCCGAGAAGGACAGAGCAACAACCTGCAGACCAGGCTCTAGGTTCCGAGAGCAAAGACAACCAAAGTATCATAGATACACCCCGCTGATATCCAACAGGGCACGGATTCTGGAGGAAGCCCTCAATGCCGACCTTATTTCCATGTCCCATTATTTATGTCCCCTCTCCAATAGTCCAAAGTACTCCTACTTTGTTTTTCATACAATTCCTACTAGTCTTACCTTGACACTACAATTAAACAACTCATGTTCTTTGCCTATAATTTCAGCTCCTCAAAGTCAACTCAAAGTATACAATATTCCCTCAATTCTAAGTTTAAGTCAACACCTTAGTTCACACATTATTTTTCTTCCATTAACCATTCAAAAACATCCTCACATCCATCCTTCCAATTCTACAGCCTTTGGACATACCGATGTGGAAATGGGATAGCATAGCTATGGATTTTGGGACCCCTTTGTGTTGGTATCAAGACAGGAAAGCAGTATTGGTTGGGCCAGAGTTGTTAGAGCAGACTATAGAGAAGGTGAGAATGGTGAGAGATAGGTTACAAGCTTCTTAGAGTAGGCAGAAGGCTTATGCAGACCGAAAGATGAGACCCTTGGATATCGCGGCGGGAGATCACGTGTTCCTTTTGGATACTACAATGTCTTCTGATCCTAACCAATTGGCTCAATCTTCTCCACAGGTTCAGCTTTACTCTTCAGAGGTACCTTCTGATCCTATCTTTGATAACACTAATGTAGTTTAAACTAATCATGAAATAGTTTCTCTTGATCCTACCCTTGATAATACTAATTTAGACGAAACCGATCATGAAATTTATCCTTGTCTGCATGAGACCACCAATGTAACATCCCGATAGGGTATTACTAAAAATATAAAATAATCAACTAAATTAACAAGGCAAAAAATAAATACCTCATTTATTATATAAACTGGTTCCCAAAATACGGGAACTTTCAAAACTTTAAAACATTTACAAATCCAAATATTCTCAACTATACAAATTGTAATCAAATTACATGAAAATTTAAATAAAACAGTTCTAAAATCCCTTTGTATGCTGAGCCCACTCTCCGCCACTAAGCGTCTCCTGGCTCACCTGAAACACCATCTGCTCCCGGATAATAAATTAATCGATCATCGCCACACACACACAGATAGAGTGAGCTATGCACAATATAATATATATACATGAAATAAATATGCCACCCATCCCAAAAGTACATGACTAAGTATTTCATTGTTTTCAAATTACCCATCCATGATCTCATAGTCCTTCATGAGTCACATACATGAACTAGGTCTTGGGACTTCACTGTGCTTCCACGAAACTAACCCATTCGTGGTCCAACCCTATGAGCCTATCCCGCTCATAGTCCTGCCCTATAGACTCCTCGTCTATAGTAAATCATCCAAGCCTTCTGAACTTGGACCCTGGCACGCACGCAATCATCATACTATGGACTCCTCGCCCAATAGTAGCCGACGAGAACGTAACAATTATTTGCCCATCGTGCGCCCGACGCATGTAATCACCATACTAAGGACTCCTCGCCCATTAGCAACCGATGGGAACTCAACCAGTTCCATGCCATCATGCATCCGATCATCAAGCACATCCCAGACCCCTATTGGACTTATTCCTTCAAGCCCAAACACCACAAACACAAGCATATAATTCCTATCCTTTAGGAAATAACAAGCAAACAGTCCAAACAGTGCACAAACACATGACTCCGTGCCATTCTCGCTTAAGCCATGTCAGTTCGCCCAAGCTAGAACCTCGGTCTCGCTTAGGCTAGCCTACCTCGCCTGAGCGAGCGTGTAACAGTGGTTGTACTTTGTCATCTCGCTTAAGCGAGCTCTTCTCACCTGAGCGAGACCTCAAGTCGCACATCACACACAAAGATTCTCGCTTGGATGAGGATTCAACAAAGGAACACACCAAATCTCATTGCGACCTCGCTTAGGCGAGCCTCCCTCGCCTAAGCGAGAGTCTTTCTCGCTCAACATCTCAACCACCTCGCTTGATCGAAAAATCGCGCCTAACCCATGGAGTTTTCATCACGACCTCACTTAGGCGAGTGTCTCTCGCCTGAGCGAGAGACCAAGTCGCTCAAAAACCAAGTCAGTTGCTTGGGCGAGATGCTTGACCCCTAAACCAGTATTGAAACCTTGCAACTCTCGCTTAGGCGAGAACGATCCGCTTGGGCGAGAATTGCAGTATTCCTCTCCTGGTCTTGCGCGAAACAACCCACAATCATACCAAAACACAATTAACACATTACCAAGCACAAAATAATGACCAACAATCATTAGGACAGGTCCTATATCATCCATTTAAAATATCCCAACTCAAGATTGAATCATCTCTAACCATTCCATACCCAAAACCCTCATTCTCAAACCAATAACGCATGAAAGGGTTTTGCAACCAACAACAACTCAGCCAATTCTTAACCACAGTGCACATAATCCAGAATTCATACCATACAGATTTCAATTGAGATTATAATGACACATAATCATATACAATTCATGCAAGTTACACACGCAAAAGAGGCAGCTCCCCTAACCTGTAATTCTGCAATGATATTGGGAAGAAGAAGGTTCCTTATTCCCCACCCAAACTCTCCTTTCCCACTCTCAATTCGTGCTCCTCTCCAAAAGCCAGACCAAAAACTCTAGAAACCCTTCTTCTCTCCAAAAATGTGGCTTTTATAGGTGTCTTAATAATGGGTTAAAAAAATGAAACGAAAATGGGCTTAATTATGGTTTTAAATTCCTATTCAATGTTACTATGGTTTTTCAGCCCCCCTCTTTTGGTGCCCCTTCTGCTGGAGTTCCCGCTGCCCTTTCACATTCAAGTCAACCTTAGTTTAAACAAAAATAAAGTTAACTTTATGTCCCTCAAGGTTTGAACGCGGGACCCTTCACCCATAAGGCCAAATCACAACCACTATGCCAAATTCACATTTTGGAATAACCATTATAATTCTATAATTATATATCACTCGCGGTTCACAATTATGCCAACACAAACGAACAAAAACAATTAAATAACACCAAATGTCATACATAGGCCTTGAACCCAAATCCTCTCACACAAAGTACTCTCAACTAATTGAGCTAGTACATTTCCACATCACACCCATTAACATTTAATGACTTCAAAGCTTTCCACCACCCACATTTATTACTTAATTAATTATTTAATTAATTAATTTCCACGGGTCTTACAACCAACACACCAAACATTGTGTCTACTACTGTCCATTATAATCTTTCACCCCATTCTAACTATGGTTAACCTCCAGCTAAATATGAACCAGACCTCCAAGCCCAAGTTAAATATCCCATTAGTAAATATGTGTCATCTTATAGGTTATCCCAGTCATATGCATCATTTGTATCTCAATTATCTTCAATTTCTATTCCTAGTAATATACAGGAAGCTTTGGCAGATCCTAGATGGACCAAAGCAATGGTTGATGAGATGGCAGCTTTAGAAAAAAATAACACTTGGGATCTTGTGTCCTTACCAAGAGGGAAAAAACTGTGGGCTGCAAATGGGTATTTACAATTAAGCATAGAACTGATGAAACTATTGAGATGTATAAAGCACGACTTGTGGCTAAAGGTTACACTTAATCTTATGGTGTAGATTACCAAGAAACATTCGCACTGGTAGCCAAGCTCAATACTGTGAGAATACTTCTGTCACTAGCAGCAAACCCAGATTGGCCTCTTCTACAATTTGATGTAAAAAATGCTTTCCTACATGGAGAAATTTCAGAAGAAATTTATATGGATTCTCCACCAGGCATGACAAATTCAATTAGAATGAAGGTTTGCAAATTAAAGAAGGCTCTATATGGATTAAAACAATTCCGAAGAGCATGGTTTGGAAGGTTTACCAATTCTATGAAGGCTTTTGAGTATAGAGCTAGTAACTTTGATAACACCTTATTTTTGAAGAGAGGAAAGAATTACAGCTTTGATTATATATGTAGATGACATGATTGTTACAGGAAATGACCAAGATGAGATTTCCAGTTTACAACAATATACCTTGCATTTGAATTTGAGATGAAATAACTTGGAAACCTCAAATATTTTTTGGGTATTGAAGTAGCTAGATCAAAACATGGTATTTTTCTATGCCAAAGAAAATATACTATTGACTTACTATCGGAAACTTGATTGCTTGGGAGTAAACCAGTTGATACACCAATTGAACAAAATCATAAACTCTTTCAATGCTCAAATTCAACAAACATAGACAAAGGGAGATACCAAAGGTTGGTAGGAAAATTAATTTATTTGTCTCATACAAGTCCAAATATTACCTATGCAGTGAATATCGTTAGTCAATTTATGCATGACCCACGAAAGCTTCATATGGATGTTGTTGAGTGGATTTTGAGATATTTAAAGTCCACTCCTGGAAAAGGAATTTTAATCTCAAATCATGGAAACTTAAAAGTAGAAGGCTACACTGATACAGATTGGACAGGTTCAAAAGATGATAGAAGATCTACCTCTGGATACTTTACTTTTGTAGGAGAGAATCTTGTAACTTGGAGGAGTAAAAAATAGCTAGTAGTAGCAAGATCTAGTGTTGAAGCAGAATTTAGAGGCATGACACTATGTGTATGTGAACTTTTGTGGATTAAAATTGTGCTATCAAATTTGGGCTTTAAACAAAATGAAACTATGAATTTGTAGTCGGTTATAGCAATTGCTCACAATCCGGTGCAACATGATAGAATAAAGCATGTAGAGATTGATAGATATTTCATCAAAGAGAAACTTGAAGCTAGAATAATTTCCTTTCCTTTTGTAAGATCAGAATTGCAGTTGGCTGATGTTCTCACTAAAGGATTGTCAAGCAGAATGTTTAATTAGTCTCTATTCAAGTTGGGAATGTGTGATATCATACACCAACTTGAGTGGGGGTGTTAAGATATGTCAAATATTTTATTAGCAAATATTTTGTAATCAAATATTGTAGTAGCTATAATGTAGACATTATTACCTCTGTGAGCAAATTTGTGCAGCTGTCATTTTTTTGATAGATGAGGAATTATAACATTCTATTTTTATGGTACCCTATTTTTTTTGTAAATAATACATAAGAATTATTCTTTAAATCCTTCCTATATGCAGCAGACAATCTCAATAGCAAAATCAGATGACTAAGCTTTTTATCTCATGTCATGGTACAGATTTTGGCAAGCAGAGAGTCATGTGTGTGGAGATATTTTAATAAACACTAGAGAGAAAACGTGGAAGGCAACCGAATATGCTAGATAAGAGGAAAAGCTAATATGTGGAAGGCAACTGAATGTGTGCACCTCACTTATTCAATTGAAAGGAATTCAGCTATATAAAGCTGTTTTACAACCACCGAAAAATTGAATGAATCTGAATAAATCCTATTTTATTGGACCTACCCTATAAAATAGGAGCGCCACGATCTCTACTAACTTAAAATATCAGAAACAGAATAATAAAACCTTACATTCCCTCCTTTAAACTAATGCATCTATACTACTTATTCCAAGCATACTGCGAAGCTTATCAAACTGTTCCAGTTTTAATGGCTTTGTCATAATATCTGCTAACTGATCCTGGGAATTGCAAAAGCTAAGCTTGATCACCCCATCATTCACCAAATCACGAAGGAAATGAAACCTTACATCAATGTGTTTGCTTTTTCCATGAAAAACTGGGTGTTTGGACAATTGGATTGTGGAGCTGTTATCACACATAACTTCAACTTCTGTTTTCTCCATAATTCCAATTTGTTCCAATAATCTACTAAGCCAAATACATTGACAAGCACATAGAGCTGCTGCCATATATTCTGCTTCTGTTGTGGACAATGCTACCACATTTTGTTTTTTGGAGGCCCAAGAAACTGCCCCTGTTCCTAGCATAAACACATATCCGGATGTGCTTTTCCTATCATCCAGGTCACCGGCATAGTCACTATCTGTAAAAGCTAGGAGTTGTAAGTTGTTGGCTCCCCTTTTATACAAGATTCCAAGATTGGTTGTGCCTTTTATATACCGCAAAACCCTTTTTGCTGCCAACCAATGTGTTGTAGTAGGATTGGTCATGAATCTACTAAGTAAGCTCACCGTGTACATCAAATCAGGCCTGGTAGCAGTTAAATACATCAGACTTCCAACTAGTTGCTTAAATAATGTTTCTTCAACACCTTTCTCCCCTGTATCCTTTGACAGTCGTGTTCCTGGCACCATTGGATTCTTCACAGCATTGCTGTCTTGCATTCCAAATCGTGATAACACCTCCTGTGCATATCTCCTTTGACAAATAAATATTCCATTCGAATATTGCTTAACCTCAATTCCAAGAAAATGGCTCATTTTTCCCAAATCAGACATGTCAAAATGTAACATCATGGAATGCTTGAACTCCTCACACATGGTTCTATCATTCCCAGTGAATATCAAATCATCAACATACAAGCTAACAATTAAGATTTTACCTCCCTGTGACCGGGTGAACAATGTGTGTTCACTAGGACATTTTTCAAACTTTTCTTGTGCAAAGTAAGCCTCAATTTTGTGGTACCAGGCCCGAGGGGCCTGTTTAAGGCCATACAATGCTTTCTTCAAGTGGTATACTTTCTCTTCTTCTCCTTTCTTAACAAAACCTTCAGGTTGAAGGACAAAGACATCTTCTTTGAGTTCCCCATGAAGAAATGCACTCTTCACATCAAGCTGAAATACCTCCCAACTGAATTGAGCAGCGGTAGCCAAAATCAACCGTATGGTATCTAGTCTGGCCACTGGAGCAAAAACTTCAGTGTAGTCGATTCCATGACTTTGTGCATATCCTTTTGCTACGAGCCTTGCCTTGTGTTTTTCCACTTTTCCATCTGCATTGAGTTTGGTTTTAAACACCCATTTGACTCCAATCGGTGTGACTCCATCTGGTAGCACAGTAAGTTCCCATGTGTGATTCCTTTCTATAGCTTCCATTTCTTTAGCCATGGCTTCCCTCCAATGGTTGCTCACTACAGCTTCTTCAAATGATACTGGATCATTCTCAGGTATTAGCATTACCTGCATTACCTACAAATTTTCTTCTTCTGATAACCCTGCTCCTGTGTCATAATCTGTTAGCCATCTTGGTGCTCTCCTTGCTCGTGCACCCCTCCCTTGAGCTGAATCAAGTGAGTTGTTGTCCAGATGTGCACCCCTACCTTCTTCATTTGCATCAACTTCTTCAACTTCTTCTGTTGTGTGATGATTTTCTCCAGGAGTATCACCTTCATCTTCACAATCTAATTCTTCTTGCTGAGTTTTCAACTCTAATATGCTCCAATCCCACCTTTCTTCTTCTTCAAAGACTACATCTCTGCTAATGATCACAGTTTTTGTAACTGGATCATATAGTCTCCATGCCTTAGATTCATCACTAACACCCAGAAAAACACATTTTCTACTCTTGTCATCCAGTTTTATTCTCCTCTGGTCTGGAATATGTGCATGGGCTACACATCCAAAGACCTTGAAATAATCCACCACGGGCTTCTGACCACTCCATGCTTCTTCTGGAGTTACATTGTCCATTGCTACTGTTGGACACCTATTCTGAATATGCACACACCATCTCACCGCTTCTGGCCAAAAAACCTTAGGAACCTGCTTTTCACTCAACATAGAACGAACTGCATTCATAATCGTCCTATTCTTCCTTTCGACCACACCATTTTGTTGAGGAGTATAGGAGGTGGTTAATTGTCTTCTTATCCCTTGTGTGCGACAAAATTCTTCAAATTCATTTGAGAGAAACTCTCCACCTCGGTCTGTCCTTAAGCACATTATGTAGGCTTCTGCCTCCTTCTCCACACGAGCTTTGAAATTCTTGAACACCGCTAGCGCCTCTGATTTCTCATGCAAAAAATACACCCAAGTTTTACGAGTGAAATCATCAATGAAACTCAAAAAATACCTTTTATCACTATGTGAAGCTGGCTGGATAGGGCCACATATATCTGAATGCACCAATTGCAATCGCTTGGATGCTCTCCATGAGCTTTGGCTTGGAAATGAACGCCTGGATTGTTTTCCAGTTAAACATGTGTGACATGTGTTTTGCGGTTGTGTCAGAGTTGGTAAACCCACCACCATTTCGCTGTTAGCTAGTGTGCTTAGGGCCTTGTAGTTCAAATGTCCAAACCGACAATGCCATAGATAAGCTTCTTTGGCTGAAACTGTTTCTGTTTGTAAACAGAGAGACTTCGTTGGAGTCAAAGATGCAGTCACATAGAACATTCTATTCCCACTCATCTCAGTTTTCATAATCAACCCCCTCGTCGTATGAAACACTTTACAAGAGCCATTTGAAATCAGAATGGATAAGCCTTTCTCTTGTAGTTGTCCTATACTCAGTAGATTATTTTTAAGCTCAGGAATGTAATATACCTCTGTCAAGACCTGAGTTATACCATTCAAATGCATCCTGATACTGCCCTTCGCTACTACTGTCATATGAGTGTCATTTCCAAGCTTCACTGTTTTACAATGTTCGTTCTCCAAATTCAGGAACCATGCTTTGTTTCCTGTCATATGATTGCTGCATCCAGAATCAAAATACCACCGTTCCTCTTCTTGGGCATGTTGCTCCTCACGTGCCATTAGTAGAATCTCCTCTTCTTCATCAAACTCAACATAATTTGCTTGTTTTTCCCAGTCAGGGCATTCGTATTGAAAATGTCCGAGCTTGTGACATTTGAAACACTCAATGGTGGCCTTATTCAAGGATTGTCTTCCTCTCCCTCTTCCACGACCTCCTCGGAACAAACCACGTCCTCGGCCTCTGCTAGACCGCACGTCTTGAGTGATTCTGTTGGTGTCATCATGTGTTGCCTTCAGCACATGTTCTTCCTCTCGTGTCCCCTGCATTCTTTGCTCATGTACGAGTAAACTCCCATGCAACTCATCAATAGTCAATACATTCATATCATTAGATTCTTCTATAGCACACACCACATAGTTGAATTTGGGTGTAAGTGAGCGCAAAATTTTGCCCACAACTGTACTCTGTTCCATTATTTCTCCATTGGATTTCATTTTATTGACCACAGTCAATGTTCGCCCCAGAAAACTATCAATCTTTTCACCTTCCGTCATAGAGAGCAATTCAAACTCCCTTCGTAAGGCTTGAAGTTGCGCCCTTTTGACTCTTGTGGAACCTTGATATTTTTGTTTCATGGAGTTCCAAATAGCTTGTGATGTCCCTTTGTCAATAATTGTTTCCAGGATCTCCCTATCAATCGCCTGGAATAAAAAATTCTTCACTTTCAAATCCTTGAGTTTGGCCTCATGCATCGCCTTCTTCTGCGCCTCGCTTACTGGTCCAGACATGGTTGCTGGAATACCATTTTCCACCAAACTCCATAGCTCCTTACTCCGAAGAAAATTCTCCATTGTCATAGACCAAAAGTCATAGTGGCCATCAAATTTGGGAATAGCAGGTTGCACAAATTTATCAGAAGCTGACATCTTGGATAAAGGATAAAGAGATCACAAGGATGAGTTTGTTTTTTTTTTTCTGAATGTGCAGTGGGATACGTTGCTACCTATATATATGAATCACTCAGTCACTCCTCACGCTAGGTTATCAGGCCCCTTTATGAGGCTCTGATACCAATTGTGGAGATATTTTAATAAACACTAGAGAGAAAACGTGGAAGGCAACCGAATATGCTAGATAAGAGGAAAAGCTAATACGTGGAAGGCAACTGAATGTGTGCACCTCACTTATTCAATTGAAAGGAATTCAGCTATATAAAGCTGTTTTACAACCACCGAAAATGAATCTGAATAAATCCTATTTTATTGGACCTACCCTATAAAATAGGAGCGCCACGATCTCCACTAACTTAAAATATCAGAAACAGAATAATAAAACCTTACAATGTGATGTTTTTCTCCCATTGGCCCATATGGGTGAGGGACACTCTGTTCTTTTCACTGTGCCTCGAGATCTTGACACGAAGGGAATGGCTTTGTGTATTTATTTATGAACCCTTGAAATCGTGGTAAGTGAATGTCTTAGATGTGTCTTAATTGTTAATTACACAAAGTGTACATTCCAAATACACTACCATGGCCCAGTAATTTCCTTTAACGATGACGATTGGAATGCCATAAAGTCAAATTTAGAATCTGAAGATAAGATCGAGATTTTTGTGAGTTTTGGTCCCGGATTGGTGGTCAAGAAAACAGTTGTCTATCTGAATCTCTGGTGAATCAAATAACACGGACAAAGAGTCTATGCCAAAAAAACATTCTCTCATTATATTCATAAAGAAAATTGTAAAGTAACTTCTGGAAAGTCATTTATCTTCTTTAAAAACAGCTTGATCACTTTAGTTATGTAATTAATCCTAGTGTCCTTCATTGCTATTTCTTTTCTCCCATCCTTTCTATACTTTTCTTTAGAGTATAACTTATAGTTAAGAAATTCATGTTTCGTTTAATCTGTTTCTCACTCTTCAGATTGTGCTTCTTCGGCTTTACTTGGGCTGTTTATTTTATTTGTTTTCTTGTGGTTACTTTTGTCAATTCTTTTTCCTTTTGCAATTTTTTTTTCATCGGCTTTCCCTTTTACCAATATAATATCTCATGAAAAAATCCTCTTAAAAAGAGACATACATTATGAAATAAAGATAGTTGTTTGTTAGGTCTTTTGCTTTGCTATTTGATTGGTAGTCTCTGTTTTTGTTTCAAGATAATAAGCACCGTAGCCATATTCTTTTATTTAAGACAAAACCTAACATATTTTAGTTTCACTTCTAGTTTTAACATTTATTTTATTTGATGTATGTTTAATTTAAATATACCAAATTTCTCATTTTACATTTTCTAGTTTCATTACAGTTTTCGGTTGTAGTTTTCAATTTTCAGTTTTTAACTACTTTCTTTTCGAATATAGTCATGATCTTATACAAATTATTTTAATTTTTTTAAAAATATTTGATACTTAATTCTCATAAATTAATTTTCATTCGATATCTCCAAATATAATCTTTTAGAAAAATTAAAAAGAAAATCTTCTAGCCTAGTACAACTATAATTAATATTATTGGACAACAGTTTTATTAATATCGAATGTAAAATTGACATATGTTACGATAATTTATAATGTTCACTATGTCGGTTATATAAAGAGTTCATTTACTATATATGCATTAAAACTGAGAACCCTCGTAAAAAAGTTTAAAAGTAATTTCATATTCACCTACTTTCTAGAGGTTGGTTATAAGCTTAGCTAAGTTATGAAAAATTAGGCATTTAAAAAACTGTCTTGTTTTAATGATTTTTGTCCCCACATAACAATTTACAATTTTCTAATTATAACGAACACAATTGTTGTACACATCTTGTTCAATGCCCACTGTAGTTGTCATTTTGGGAAAGGTATAAACACTGTAAGTTTCGATGATTCCAATCATTTTCCATATGGGATAAGTCGAGGACCGAAAATTTGGAAAACTTTACTGGAAATGAAATTGCAAGTAACAAATATTTTGACCAGCTTCATACATTTCATCTGTAAGTCTTCTCTCACTATAAGCATTTTCAACATAACAATTCCAAAGGACAAGCCTTTGGTTGGTGATGCAGAAGTTTTGTGGTAATATTCCAAAGACTTTCTTGACAAAAGCTTTCTTTTCCATGATTAAAAACGTGTGGTCCCAATGACTTTAATGACCCAAGTAACACAATGAACTATACATAATCACGATATCACTTTGAATTAAAATTTTTGAGCACCTAAAACTTTTAGAAAATAAATAGCTAAAGTTTTATATTTATATATCATTCTCAACTAGGAAGTATTTTATTTCTGTGTATCTCAAGCTTTACGTAAGGTTACTTCTTATATAGTAAAATAAAGAATCACATCTCACAATACTAAGCGATGTGCATAATACTAACAATTCTCCCACTTATAGTTTGATTTACATTACCACCTAAGGTAATGCTATCATCATCAATTTTCTTGAATGCCAATTGAGGCAATGCAAAGCCTCAACTTATTTTTTGTGACAGTCTTGGTCAACATATCAGTTGCCTCCTCTGCACTTGGAATCTTCAACAAAAACAACTCTCCATAATTTATCAGGTTTATGATAAAATGATACCTCAATTCAATGTGCTTCCATATAGAATGAATAGTTGGATTTTTAGAAAGACCAATAGCACTTTGGTTGTCATTGAATAACTGAGAGTCATCTTTCTCTTTTCCTAATTCTTTTAGAAGGTTCTTCAACCCTATCATTTCCTTCGTCGCTTCTGAGATTGATATACACTTAGCTTTAGTGGTTAAGTGGGAGACTCTTCCTTGATGTTAAGACTTCCAGCTAATAAATGTAGCACCTAATGTAAAAACATAACCTATTGTGCTCTTTCTACCATTCAGATCACCTCCCAAGTCTGCATCAGAAACCTTGTAAAGTGAGATTACTTCTTTTAAATGACAAATGCATCTTTGAAGTGTCGTTCAAATATCTCAATATCCACTTCACGCCTTCCAATGCTCCTTTCTAGGATTTGATAGAAACCTACTCACAACTCCAACTGCATGTGTTATGTTAGGTTTGGTGCAAACCATAGAATACATCAAGCTCCCAATTGCAGATGGATATGGCACTTTAGACATGTGACTTTCTTCTTCCTCTGTCTGAGAAGATTTTCTTTTTGAAAACTTTAAGTGAGTTCTCAAAGGTGTATTCCTGGTGTTAGCATTTCCAACATTAAATATGCTAAGCAAATTTTCTATATATTTTTCCTGAGATAAGTTCAAAATACCTTCAGATCTATCCCCGAAGATTCTCATACCAAGAATTTGTTTGGCTGGACCAAGATCCTTCATTTCAAAATTTTCTGACAATTGTTTCTTCAACCTGTCAATTTCTCCCTTATTAGCACCAACAATCAACATGTCGTCCACATACAAGGCAAGTATGATGTAGCTCTTAACATATTTCTTCATATAACAACAATGGTCTTCTTCACATATGTGAAATCTTGAGTTTCTCATAAACTCATTAAACTTCTTGTGCCATTGTTTTGGTGCTTGTTTCAATCCATACAATTTTTATGAAGCTTGCGTACAAGATTCTCTTTGCCTTGTACTTCAAACCCTTTTGGTTGTCTCATAAAAATTTCTTCCTCAAGATCCCCATGTAGGAATGCAGTTTTGACATCTAACTACTCTAAATGAAGATTTTTTGCAGCTACTATACTCAAGATAACTTTGATGGTAGCCATCTTAACAACGGGAGAGAAAGTTTTTGTGAAATCAAATCCTTGTTTCTGTTGGAACCCTTTTACTACAAGTCTATCTTATATCTTTTATAGTCATTTGGTTCTTCTTTTAACCTATGGACGTACTTGTTTTGTAATACCTTCTTTACTTTCAGTAGCTTGGTTAAAAGCCATGTTTTATTCTTCTGAAAAAACTTTATCTCGTCTTTCATTACTAGAAACCACTTAATAGATTCATCTTCTTGCATAGCCTCAGCAAAATGCTTTGACTAATAAGCATCAGTCAAAATAAGTAATATAATGAAGGAGAATACCTTTGTGGTGCTACATATGTTATGCTAAATCTTCTACTTAGGATTTCAAGAAAATACACACACGCATACATCAATTTTCTTTTTTAAATTCATCAATTAATAAAATTTGTTGATTTATACGTGTCTTATGTGTATTTGGATTTTTACTAGAAATACAAAATGGATGTTTAGATGAATGTGTTCTAAACCAAAACTTGAAATTCTAAGGTCAGGCTCTATGTTTGGAAATGATCATTCAATCCTTCTTACTGCGTCAAGGTGTTGATAATATTGAAGGTTGAGCACATCATCAAATGAATATTTACTTGCTAATGTTGTTTTAGTACCGAAGTCACTAGGAAAATGTGGGTTTAAATGAAGTGAGTTTCCTTGTTATAGGGTGGGTTTATTATATATGTTTTTGTAAAATTTTAGTTTGTTATAGGTTACTTTTTTATTGTATATATTTCAAGTTGTTTTGGGAACTAATTGTTATTGCCCATCATTGATAATCGATGAATATATATAGGAACTAAGCTCATTACCGGAAGTTGAAAATCATTAAAAAACACAGGAGACTCGCTACAATAGTTTATTAAGAATAATTTTAGAAAAACTTTGCAAAAGAAACAATGATCTTCAAAACTAAATTGTGTTCAGAAGTTAATTATTATTGATTTTTAAAAGTATTGTGAAATTATTAATGATTAAGTAAATCCAGAATTAGTATGATAAGTAATAATACTATCAGAAGAAATTGGTTTCTAAACCTAATCTTAGAAAAAAAAAAAAAATTACTCCGTTTAAAATGTTTTCCACGTATTAGTATGTAATAGCGGTTGCCACAAAACAAAGTACCCACTTATCATTTTCCTATTAGTTATTAGCTTGACTTCAACGGCAATAGCTTCTTTTCTTATTTAATCTTCCAACTCACCTCTATAAGTAGATGTATCAAAGAATAGAAATACCATCATTGAAGAGTCTCCAAAAATTGCTTACAAAAAAATGAAGCGTTTTTATGTTATGTTTTGGTTTATATATGTTCCCCTGCTTTTCCACTTTACATGCAACTCCAAACACACTGTTTTTGCTTCTGAAAGTGAGATCGATCATACGGCACTCATCAAATTCAAAGAATCAATATCGAGTGACCCAAATGGAATCTTGGTTTCTTGGAACACTTCAACTCACTTCTGCAATTGGTATGGAATCACATGCCATCCCACACTTGGAAGGGTTACTGAGCTGAACTTGCAAGGACATAGGTTGAAAGGGTACATATCTCCTCACATAGGTAACCTCTCTTACATGACAACATTTAAACTTGGAAACAACAGTTTGTATGGCAATATCCCACTAGAAGTGGGAAGATTGTCCCAATTGCAGATATTCAGAGTTGAAAATAACACATTGGCAGGAGAAATTCCTTTGAATTTGACACATTGTACTCAGCTCAAAAGTTTATATTTGTATGGAAACAATCTGAAGGGAAAAATACCTACTGAAATCGGATTGCTCCAGAACATTCAGGTTTTGAACTTTGGTCAAAACCAGTTAACAGGACAAATTCCATCTTCGATTGTGAATCTTTCTTCAATAAGACGTGTCTTTCTTCCTGATAACAACTTAGAAGGAGAAATTCCACAAGAAATATGTCATCTCAAAAGCTTGACGACCGTAGCTTTAGGTGTAAACAAACTGAGTGGATCATTTCCCTCCTGTCTTTATAATATATCATCTCTGACTGTAATCTCAATTGGAGGAAATCAATTTAATAACTCTCTTCCACCCAACATGTTTCACACCCTCCAGAATCTCCGAGTACTTTTACTCTATAACAACCAATTCTATGGTCCAATCCCACCTTCCATTGCAAATGCATCCACCCTTTCACTCCTTGATCTCTCTAAAAACCATTTTTGGGGAAGAATTCCAAGTCTTGGAAAACTACAAGATCTTTATCTCCTAAATTTGGGTCAAAACAGTTTAGGTTACAACTCAACTAATGATTTGGAGTTTTTAAAATCATTGGTAAATTGTACTAAGTTGGAAAAGTTAAGTATATCTTACAATAGTTTTGGAGGTCATTTGCCAAATTATTTGGGAAATTTGTCCACCCAACTAAGTCAACTATATCTCGGATACAATGAGATATATGGAGGAATCCCTGAGGCAATAGGAAATTTAGTTGGCTTAATTGTCTTATCAATAGTTAATACCCACATTAATGGGAGTATCCCAACAACTTTTGGAAAGTTTACAAAGCTTGGAGTGTTAGTCTTATATAAAAACAAGTTGTCAGGAAAAATACAACCCTTCATTGGAAACTTTAGTCAATTGTTTTATTTGGACCTCCGAGCAAATCGGTTTGAAGGGAGTATTCCTCCAAGTATAGGAAATTGTCAAATGCTCCAACATTTAGATCTTTCACAGAACAATCTCACAGGAACCATACCACTAGAGCTTTTTAGTCTTACCTCTCTATTTGAAAAGTTGGATTTGTCACATAACTCATTGAGTGGTAGTATACCAGATGAAGTGGGAAATATACACGATATTAACATTTTAGATATGTCAAACAATCATATATCTGGTCACATTCCTCTTGGTGTTGGAAAATGCATAATGTTAGAGTACCTCTTTTTGGATGGGAATTCTTTACAAGGAATCATACCATCTTCTTTGGAATCACTTAAGAGCATTATATCTTTGGACCTATCACAAAACCATTTGTTTGGACCAATTCCAAATTTCCTGCAAAACCTTTCTTTCTTACAGTATTTGGATGTATCTTTCAACATGTTGGAAGGTGAGGTACCCAGTGCAGGTGTGTTTCGAAATGTAAGTGCATTTGTGGTGGCTGGAAACAGTAAGCTTTGTGGAGGTATTTCTGAATTGCACCTACCACCATGCCCTGTTAAAAGTAAGAAACATTCAAAGCACCACAAGTTCAGATTGATAGTGGTGATATTAAGTGTAGTTGTTTTTCTCATTGTACTATCATCTACCTTAACTATCTATTGGTCGAGGAAAAAGGGAAAGAAACCTTCGCCTAATTCATCAACAAATGACCAACATGCTAAAGTTTCCTACCAAAGCTTGTACAATGGAACTGATGGATTCTCAACTACAAACTTGATAGGGTGTGGGAATTTCAGTTCTGTCTACAAAGGAACTCTTGAGCTCCAAGACAGAGTTGTTGCCGTAAAGGTTCTAAACCTGGAAAGAAAAGGAGCTCACAAGAGCTTCGTGGCAGAATGTAATGCTCTAAAAAATATCAAACATCGAAATCTTGTTCAGATTTTGACATGTTGTTCCAGCACAGATTATAAAGGTCTAGAATTCAAAGCTTTGATCTTTGAGTACATGAGAAATGGAAGCTTGGAGCAATGGTTGCATCCTTCCACAACAAGTGTTGAGCAGCCAAGAACATTGAGCCTTAAGCAAAGATTAAGTATCATGATTGACGTAGCTTCTGCATTACAATATCTTCATCATGAATGTGAGCAATCGATCATTCATTGTGATTTGAAGCCAGGCAATGTCCTTCTTGATGATGACATGATTGCACATGTAAGTGATTTTGGCATAGCAAGACTTCTCTCAACAACCAAAGGTATCACCTCCAAACAATCATCAAGTACACTTGCAATAAAGGGTACTGTTGGTTATGCTCCTCCAGGTATATTCTTGTGTTTTTGAATGATTAAGTTGCTTTGAATTTTCATAATTTTGTGCTTTGAATTTGTTATTTCTTAGTATTATGCGTTCATAGTTTTGTATATATATGTTAGAGTATGGAGTGGGTGCTGAAGTGTCAACTTCTGGCGACATGTATAGCTTTGGAATTCTGATGTTGGAAATGCTTACTGGGAGAAGACCAACAGATGAAATATTTGAAGATGGTCAAAATATTTGTAACTTCGTTGCAATGTCATTTGCCAGTGAACTTTTTCAAATTTTGGATCTTCGACTTATTCCAATTGGGGATAATGATTGGAATCTGAATCCAGATGTTGAGAAGTGCTTAGTTTCACTTTTTAGGATTGGACTTGCCTGTGCCATGGAATCACCAAAAGAAAGAATGGATGTGGTTGATGTCAGCAGGGAGCTTCAACGAATTCAAAAAGCCTTTTTTGGTGAGTTTATTTTTTTTAATCCTTTAATAACTATTGGACAGTTACATAAAATTTTTCTTTTTAAAATTCGTAAATTAGTAAAAATAAGGATTTATATGTGTCTTGTGCGTATTTGGATTTATATTAGAAATACAAAATGGATGTTTAGATGAATGTATTCTAACCAAAAAGTTGAACTTCTTAGGTCCACGCTCTGTGTTGGGAAATGATCCTTAATCTTCTTACTGAGTCAAGGTGTTGATAATGTTGAAGGTTGAGCACATCATCAAATCAATATTTACTTGCTAATGATGTTTTAGTACCGAAGTCACTTGGAAAATGTGGGTTTAAATGAAGTGAGTTTCCTTATTATAGGTTGGTGTATTATATATATGTTTTTGTAGTCTTAAATTTTAGTTTGTTATAGGTTACTTTTTTATTGTAAAATGTATGTCAAGTTGTTTTGGTAACTAACTATTATTGTCCATTATTGATAATCGATAAATATATACAGTAACCAAGTTTATTACCGGATGTTGAAAATCATTAAAAATATTAACACCTACAATGTTTGTTACGGTTACCTTTAATTGAATGCTTACAGTGAAAATATTGTAATTTTTTTTAATAATTATATTTCTCCTAAAACCAAACAAATATATATATATATATATATATATATTATTTTAAGTTGATTAAAAAAAATATTTTTTATATATATATATATATATATATATATATATATATATATATATATATATATATTATTTTAAGTTGATTATAAGAGAAAATTATGAAACTATTTATTTAAGTTCTAATGGGATTGATTATCTTTTAAGTTGTTTATCTTTTATGTGAATTATTAAATAGACGAAAGTTTAAATTATCAAAGTCCAAGATTTAAAATTATTAAAACTACGGAGCTACATACTCTAAAAGTGAACAATATATTGGTTCCGTTAAGTTTTATGATCGGTCATTTCTCTTAGACCTCAATTGGAACCTTATGTTCTTTGAAGAATAGAAGGAAGAAATAGTATTTAAATCGTCTATGAACATCAACTTTTGAGCGAAGTGAGACTATTGGACACGGTAGGGAAAAAATAATAATCAAATTTCTAAAATATATGTGAATGGAAAATTATTTATCAAAAATATTGAACTGGAAATGTGTTAAACGGTGTAAACAACTCCAATACTAACATGAAAAACATTCAACACTTCAAAAAAAGTTAACGTAGTCAGGTTAAAAGAACTATATTCATTCATTTTTAAAGTTTAGGGACCAAAATATATTGAAGTTTCAGACATGGATGAATTCCAATTTTAGATCAAAGTTCAGGGACTAAAAACATACTTAACCCTTTTAAAAACTTTATTCTCTTCTTCTTCAAAAGTTTCCTTGTAGCTTATTGTAGGCCGACCTGACAGAAAAAACACATTCCTCATCTTCCTTCCATTTCTAGGTATCCAGGTCCCTTCTTAAAACTTTGAACATTTATTAATCGAAGGATTTGTTCCTCCCTAGCTCAAAACAATAACTCATATCACAACCACAAAAACCTGAAAAATTTAAATAACAAGTTATAATATCATGCAAAGTACTAGTTTTGGTTTTCACATCAATCTTTTGTAGTTAAATGATTTCCCTATAATGATGGTCAAAATGCTAAATGCAAAACAGAAGGCTTAAATACTTTTTTTGTCATTATTTTCGTTGCCTTTATTCAATTTGGTCCTCATTTTTGTTTTGCATTCAATTAGGTCATAATTTGTCAATTTTGGTTACTTTGATCCTTTTTGCTAATGGTGTTCAAATAGTTAACGTCTGTGAATGCAACGTGTCAATTCCGAGTTCTTTTAATTTTTTATTAAATCTTTTTTATTTTAAAAAATTGTCCACGTGTCATGTCAACATCATGTCACATGTCAATGTTAGTTGTAAGATCCGAGACGATTAAATATAAATAAATATTTAATTTACCAATAAGTAGGAAATGGTGACACATTTAATGGAATTAATTGGGTCAATTATAACAAGGAACAATAGTAGCTTAAGTGTTTGAGTGTGTTGAGTGGTGTTGAGAGGTCTTGAGTTCAAGCCCTATGTATGTCATTATTGTGATAATTTAATTAATTAATTATTTTGCAACGATGCATGAACGTGTGAGGTTTATTGGGTATCCATATGTATGGTAATTGTGTGGATGTGAGTTCAAAACATTGTTGGCGTGATGAGACGATGTTTGAGAATACCTTTGGCAACAAGGGTTTAAGAATAAGCATTGAGTTGTGTTAGAGTATTTTGGGTAAGGTGTATATATTGTTAAATTATGTGTTTATGTTGATTTGAGCTCACCCTTTTTGTTTGTGTTTGGTGATGATCGTGTGACTTGTCACACAGTAGTATATCATATTCTAGGTGATGCTAGAGATGCGTAGAGACAATGATAAGGACATCTTGGTGGAATTTTATGAGCAATTTATAATTTTGTTATTTATCTTTCAGTTGGTTATGGAACTTGTAGTAATTACAATGGACTTATGAATTTGAATTTAACGTGATGGACGAGTTTTAAATTTCCTGCGCTTTTGGAAATAATAATATATGATGATTTGAGTTTTATTAAATTTTATTTATTTTATTATGTAATATCCAGCTAAGACGTTACATTAATGCCATATGTTAGTTTGTGGATATGTTATTTTCTTTTGTTCAATTTATTCTCTATATTTGTTATTTTTGTTCAATTCAGTCCCTATATTCGCTATTTTTGCTTAATTTGGTCCCTTTTTGGTTAAAAAGGAACAATTTTTTGTCCCTTCCAAATTGAGACCAAATTTAATATTTTATAAATATTATACTAATATTTTTATTAAAATTGACATTTTTATTACTTTTGGGTTTCACATAAATCTTTCATAGTTAAATGATTTCGCTACAATGGTGGTCAACATGGTAAATTCAAATCAGATAGACCAAAATGATATAAAAAAAAGTGGAAAAGAAAACAATGAAGGAAAAGCATACCTCTTATATCTTTTTTTCTTTATGGTGTGTTTGGATGAAACAATTTAAGAGAGTAATTCATTTATTTGGAGAAATTGAAATTCTTCCAAGGAAAATGACATGTTTGTATGAGGAAATTAAAAGGAAATTAAAATTGAAAAATTTTAACAAAGTATTTCAAATAACTAAAATAGTAGAATTCAAAATTCACTCTTAAAAGAAGGAAATTAAGATTCTCCAAGTTGTGAAATTGTTCATTGCTTAGGACAAAAAAAGTCCACAGGTCCAAAAAGTTGAGTCAAGTCGGGTAGATGGTGAAGATGACTCGGTTCAGGCAAAAGTCCCATTGAGCGGGCTCGAGCAGAAGGTGAGCTGAGTTGGGTAAGGGTGAAGGTCGAGCTGAGCTAGCCCAAGTGGAAGGTCGAGCTAGCCTGGGCTGAACGTCACGACTAGATGGTTGTAAGCCGAGTCGTCTTGAACCGAAGGTCGAGCTGGGTCGGCCTTGGCCAAAGTGTTGAGCTGAGTTGGCTCTTGTTGAAGGTTGAGACGAGATGACTTTGAATCGAGTCAGTCCTAGTCGAAGGTCGAGCCTTGTCTCCTATTGTCGCAACCGAAATCGTGACGTGACGACGAACCAAAAATTAAAATTTGAAAAAAAAAATAGATTGGAGGCGCCACCATAGTTTATTCTGGAAAACGACGAAAAAACCAACAAAATAAGACAAGGTAAACAAAAAACCAGATTTTAGGTTCGAAAGTTGGTTATGCGTGGGAAATGTATTAGCACCCCACAACGTCCATCCTAGGACGGTACCTTTAACTAAACATGCAAAAGGATGTGGTTTTCAAAATATTTATTTTTTTCCCAAAAATAATAATAAATGAATTTACAAAAGAAACAAAAATAGTTTTTGATTTTTTTGGGCCAACGAGGATTAATCATCGCTCCTACGTATCTCCATTCACAATAAAGAATCAAGGGTTACCTAATTCTTTATGAAAAAACTATTTGAGAAACTTGTTGATTTGATTTTTTTATAATTTTGAAAACTTGTTTTTTTATGTTTGTTTTTGGAAATTTGAATTATTTGAAAATAGTTGTCATACGACGCGAGCGGCCAGACAGACACAAACATTAAACAAAAAAATAAATTGTTTTTATCTTTAGTTCTTTATATATTTTTTTCCATTTTTTAGAAAAAGAAATTTGAAAAATTGGTGTCACGCGACGCAAGCGACCGGGCAGACACTAAAAAAAATGAAGAAAACTATTTTTTATGATTTTTAGAATAAAATATTTATGAATAGTAGAAAATAATATCCCTTAAGCAAAAGACTGAAGTTAGGTGTAAAACAAAAACATGTTCAATATTAAAAGATAATATAAGAAAAAGGGGATGAATAAATAAAAAAGGATAAAGACAGTTACATACCTTCTACACTTTTCAATTCCTCTTTTATCAATCTAACTCTCTCATTTTGTATATGATAACTATCTTCTCTCTTTTTTCTCTTTTTTCAGGAGAGATAATAAAAGAGGTGTGTGGGTGGTATGAGAATAAGAGAGGAAGAGTACAAAACATCATTTTTTTTTACCTCCTTCAATATGTTTTTTTTTTTGAAAGAAAGATAAAAAAAAGGAGGTGTATATGTGGAAGTGGTGATGGGAAAGAATTAGAGAAGTGTAGAGAATATTTTTTGGTCCCTTCCCATGGAACAGACTGTCTATTTATATTAACAAATTGCAATCCTACCCCTTAATTGTAATGAACAATATAAGGAAGAAATTGGTCATGATAACAACACATTATGAAAATCAAATCATAGCAAATCAGAGCACAATATCAATCAAGATCGGAAATATTGATTCTAACCATTAACAAATCAAAGCACAAAAATCAATTCTAATTAGTAATATTGATTCTAATTATATGAAGAGATATTGCTTTTAGTTATTAGAATCATATCACTAATTTCTCTATCAGAACAAAGCAAAGGTAGAAGATAAGTTGAGTTGTTGGGCTTCTGAAAAGGAGTGTGATAATTAATAACAAATTGGGGTCTTCCTTGTTTTTTCCTTTCTTTTCTTTTTTTCATCTCTATTTGTTTCGGTTTTTTTTTTCTAAAATTAAAGTTTGAAAATCTTTGAAGAAAATTTTGTTTCACATTTCTTTTTATTGAAAATATATTTATTCACTTGGACGAAATTGGATGTTGACACCTATGTCGTAGGTCGAGCCAAGTTAAGTTGTGTTGAAGTCGAATCGACCTAGGTTGAACTAAGTTATAAGTTAGACTCAAATATGGAGTTTAGTTCTCCATAAAATAGAAATTAAATTGCTTTATCTAAACAAGAAAATTAAAATGTAAGATATTTTAATCACTTCATCCAAACTCAGTATTTAAGAAATTAAGAGAATTCAATTATAAGTAATTCAATTACTAAGTATTTCAATTTCTCAAAATTGTTAAAATCTCTTGTCCAAACACAATGTTATTATTTTCATCTTTATGTTATCATGTCTTCTTCATCTTCAACTAAGTTTTCCCCTCGTTCCTCCTTTTTCCACTTTTTTTGTCGCTATATGTTTTTCTTAGCTTTCATTTTTGCCGCTCATCCTTTTCTTTTTCTTTTCTTTTTTATCCTTTTCAACTCCTTCTACGTCCTTGCTATTTTACTTAGTTAATTTTTTAAAAAAAATACTTTTCGATAATTTCTACATTTTTTAAAAAATTAATGTTATTTTACTTAGTTATTTTTAAAAAAAATAAACTTTAATTACTCAAACAAAAGTGAATATTAATATTATACTATAAATATAAACCTTAGTAACAAAAAGTTAGTGATAAATATAAATTTTGTTTATATATCATTTGTGACTAATTTTTAATTTATTATAATACTGACAAATTAAAACAGTGTCACAATAGTTATATTAAAAAAATAAAAGTTAATTATAAATAATTATTAAACACAATTACATAATAAAATTGTTTTTTTAATAGTTATTCATTATTAGTGACAAACTCTTTATTGACAAAAAATTTATTAAACACTTATAAATTAATAGTTATTCATTATTACTGACAAACTCTTCATTTGCTATACTTTATATTATTTTTGTCAATAATAGCTGTTACAAATTTATTTCAAATATTTAGTGGATTCACACATATAAGTCTCTATATAAGTGAGACAATTATTAAATTTTTCTTTATTTAGATTTGAATGTATAATCTGTCTTTCATATAATTAAGAATATTTTTGTCATCATACTATTACACTAGTAATAAATATAAATTTTTTCATTACTTATATCTTATTTTCATTATTTTTTAATTTGTACAAAATTTAATTAAAAGTGATAAAATATATATATATATATATATATATATATATATATATATATATATATATATATATTTTAAAATATTTTTTTGATTCCAATTTCCTTCAAGTTTTGTTAAATAAGTCCTAATTTTGGTTTTGTGTTCAAATATGTTTCAATTTTCGTCAATTTTGTTCAATTGAGTCTCTTTTTGCTAACACCGTTTAAATCATTAACTACCATGAACAATGACTTCCACGTGTCACTTCGTGATTTTTTTGAATTTTTTGAATTTTTGAATTTTTTTATTTTTTTAAATGTCCACGTTTCAACCCAGTAACGGCCACATGTCAAAAGTTAATTTTATATATTTAATTTTGTCCCTATATTTATTATTTTTGTTCAATTTAGTCCCTATATATATCACAAATAAATATTTATTGATATAAAATTTTATATCATAAAATTATGTTTCTTTTAATAAGAATATAATTAATAAAAAATTTATGCAATGTGTACAAATTAGTAATGACATATAATATTAATTATATTATCACTACTAAATGTTCTCATATTACATGAGAATTTTCTTGTAAATTTGTTAAAAAAAATTGCAAGAAAATATTTTTTTCTACTATTTTTTCTAAGAATTTTAATTAGCAGGTAATTACTTCGTGGGTAATTATTTCTTACAAAATTATAAAATTCACAAGTATTTCCTATAAAATTTGTTGCGAAAAGTGCTTTATACAAAATATTTTGCAAAAAAATTGGTAGCAATTTTCTGCAAATTTTTTTTCATAATAAAATTTATAAGTATTTCTTATAAAATAAAGTTCAAAACAAAATTAGCAGGAAATATAAATTTTTTAGTAGTGTATTTTTAAATCATTGGTAATTTTTATGATTATATAGAGAGAGAAAAGAGAAAAGGTTGATGGAAATGAATGAATAGACATGTTTTATTTAAATACATGTATTAAAAAAATTAAACACATATAATAACAAAATGTATGATATAAAATAATGATTAATTATTATTATTAGGGGTGAGCAATAGACAAGTTGGATCCAACCTACCCAATCTAGCATAATGGGTATTTAAAATTTTAAAATCTAATCTGACCATTTAAATTGTTGGGTTATTCGAATTTGGTAAAATAACCCTTGACAAAGTTATCATTAAAAATATTTCACAACTTGGTCAAATGAAAGGGTATGTTAATTTACATGAACAACTTTCATATGTCCTACAAACAAAGGTGGAGATATGTAGCGCTGATATGGGAAGAAGAATGATTCGGGAAAGACTTTATGGGAAAAAGGTGTTTATTGTACTTGATGATATGAATGAGTATCGTACACTTTGATGATGAAGAGATGAGGTCTTGAGGAGGAAGCATGTAAATATCTTTAGTCAACTCATTATGAAGAAATGCATTCTTCACATCCATTTGATGAAAGGACCAACCGTTAGAGGTGGTTTTAGAAAGGATAGTTCTGACAGTTGTCATTTTGGCAACAAGGTGCAAATTTCTCATCATAATCAATGTCATATTCATGTTTGTTTCCTATGGCAACTAGTATTTCCTTGTAATGATAAAATGAACCACCAAAATTTAGTTTCACATAACACACCCATTTGCAACCTTATGGTTTGATATCAGGAGTCCAAGAAGCAATATTCCATGTGAAGTTCTCTTGTAGAGCATTAAGTTTATTATTCATTGCCTTTACTTAACATATATCTTCAACAGCTTGTGAGTAATAAGTAGGTATAGATGTCTTAAAAAGAGAAGTTGTTAGAGAAGTATGAGAAAAAGCATATACATAGTGCAGTTTGGAATTTTTACAGTATCCTATATGCCTCAGTTCTAGTGCAAACGATGCGTATGAAGATGTGGTGGCATTTTGTAATATTTAAGAAATTTTATGCATCATTTCTATAGACAACCGAAGCATATACATGTTTATGCCTCGGTTTTAAAGACAACCGAGGCATATATGCCCCAAAATTTTTATGCTTTCCTGTTGTTTTCAATTTTTAAAATTAAATGCAAAGGTTTATATCTCAGGTGGACACCTAGCCAAGGTAGATAGTCTTTCAGGCCTCGGTCCAATTTTAACCGAGGCATATGTGGTTATATTTCAAGAGGAATATGTACCAATGCTACTTAACTAAGGCATATACATGTTTATGCCTCTATTTTAAATCAATCGAGGCAATAAGTCATGTTAGGGTTAAATACATAATCGCACACTATTGAAGCGTCTTCTTCATGTGGTGCAACGACAATGTCTTCATTGTTGCATTTTGTCTCTAACAATTACATAACGTGTTGGTTCTCTTCTTCTATGCAGGTTCCCTTCTTCCATTGTTGCAGAGCATAAATGCCTTATTCACTGTTGCGGAACGCATGGAGCTTAGGCGCCATGTCCATTACCTTTCAACTCACTAAAACGGGATATACTTCTCCTTTTTCTGATGCACCTTTTCTTAGTGTCAATACCTAATTTCGTCCAGGTTAAGAAATAAAAATCTTATTTTTTTTTTTAAAAAAAAGAAGAAAAATTTACAAAAAAAGTGAAACATTGATATGGATGTAAATATATATTCCTATTTTTACTTTTATTTTATTTTAACTTTAATTTTATCTTGTTTTATTTTTATTTTATTTTATCTTGTCTTTTTTTATTAAATTTTATTTTATTTTATGTTATTCTTATTTATACTTTATCTTATCTTATCTTATTTTTATTTTATCTTATTTTATTTTATTCTCTTAAAAAATAAATAAAAATGTATAAAAATAAATAAATAAAATAAAAAATGAAAAAAATGAAAGTCAATTGACTTAGCTTGCCACCCTTTCCTCCTTCATGCAAAGAAAAATGGCCATCTTCATACTTTGCCCCGTTTTTAAGTTTTGGCATAGAAAAGGAAATATGGGAGATTGTAGCATGGCAGCGTAGCATGGTAGACACTACTACACTCATGACAATCGAAGCATGGCAGTCACAATAGTGGTGGCTACTTGTTTTCTTGGCTTTCAAAAACAAAGGGGGTGAGACGTGGTGGAGAAGGGGGTAAGATTTTGCAAAAAGAGGAGCGAGTGAAGGAGTGGAGAGCCCACAAAACACTTGCACAAGCCACCAAGAGGTAAGCTTCTACACATGAATACTTGGGTGAGCATGATGAAACTGTGCTGTATTTTGTCTCCTATGCTTGAATAACATGTTGGGGCTGTGTGTGAGATTTGCTGCATCATTCATTTGAAACCTAGTCCAAATATGTCAAATGCATGTTGTTGTTCAAATGCTGGGAAACAAAATGTGCTTTAACAGTAGTTTTGCCTATCATAACATGACAAGTTCTTTATCTTCTAACCCACCACACTCACTTCCCAACTGAACCTCCACAGCCACGAATTCCCTCCATCTATCCCTGCCATCTTCATACTTCATTTTTCTGGCAACTGAACACATCCAAATAAGTCATTCCATCCTTCATCTTCTTCACTGATAACCATATCCAGAATCACTACCTTGCACCATCTCCATCCTTCATGGCCAACACACACATAACAAAGTTTCAACACCCCACTTACTACCCATTAAATACCCAAACCAACCAAACCATGCTCAAAACCCATGTCATTGTTGGTTGTTCCTACAGACAAAGCCAATATCCAACACAGTCTTAATTAGGTTTCACAAGTTTTATGAGAACAATCATCATTTACACATCTCGTGGAACAAGAACACACACAGGAGCTGATGGATCTAACTTCTTTCTTCTTCACACATTTCCCTTCCAACTATGGACAATATGAAATGTGGAGAATCTTTCAGAGATGGGGAAAGGTACAAGACCTATTTATATCCAGGAGACTTAATCAAAGAGGCTAGAGGTTTGGGTTTGTAAGGTACCGTGGAATATCTAACCCACAAGCTCTTGAAAAACAACTAGATAATATTCAGATAGGCAACATGAAGATCCACGTTAACAAGCCAAAATATCGCAGATACGTTGATGCATCTAGAAAAGAAGGTGGACAAAGGAGTGAAAATGATGGTTTCAAGAATAATATATCCCCAACCTATAAGAAAGTCTGGAAGAGGAAAAGTACACAAACATATGCCCAAATAGTGAAGGGAGAAGCGACAAATTATAATAACACAGGCATACTGGCTGTTGTGCAGATACAAGTGAAAGAAGAGAAGGAATGGCTCCATCACAGCTATATTGGAAGGGTGTAGAACATGAGTAATATTGAGCTTATCCGAGAAAGCTTCATCCTAAATGGTCTAGACTTCATACGTTTGAGGTATATGAGTGACGATACAATGCTCCTTACTGCTAAAGGGAACGCTAATATAGCGAAGGCTATTGAGGAAAATAAAGAGTGGTTGTTAACAATCTTTGAAACAATTTCTACATGGACTAGAAACACGATCATAGGGCATAAACGAGCATGGGTTAGATGTAGGGGGATTCCTTTATCCTTGTAGGGGAAGGAGTGCTTTGGGAAGATCGTTGGAACGATTGGCACATTAATATCGATTGATAGCGCAACCAAAAATTGGGATGAACTCGAGTACGCGAGATTATGCATACGCATGCCCATCGGAGCAGAGCCAAAACTAAGAAAGAAGATGAATCTTAATGGTATATTGTGTTCGATATCCATTGAAGAAGAGTCGTCCTTTATGGTGTTACCTAGATGTTGTTGCGAAAGTTAGGATAAGAAGACAAGAGAGGATTCCTCCTCGAACTCCTTAGTAGGAAATGGCTTTCAACACCCATCTGATTCAGAATGTGCAAGCATCAACGATATCGAGGTCCTGGACGGAAAATATGAGTTTCAAACGGTGGGCTCACCGAAAGCCATACCTACTGCACCAAACCCCGAGGGATAGGCACGTGGCTCAAAAACTTTCAATCAATCAGCGTGTCACATATGCACTCTAGAAGAAGTATGTTTTCAGCAGGAAAAAAGTGATAATAGTAAGGACACACAGAGATACACTACAATGGAAAGTTGGCTAGCAGGAAATGCAGAGCATCAAACGATGGGGGAAAATGGACTGAACAATGATCAACGCAGATCAAGGACCAAATCTGTTGTAAGTGACTCACAACAGCTATATCAAAATTGGGCTCAAGAGTCGACTCAACTTAAGCCCATATATCAGCAGAATAACCAAATGGACCTGACCATTAAAGCCTATTTAGATTTTAACCCCTATATGCAAGTTTTCATGAGCCCGAATATCTTGAGAGACAACTCTCTGTGTGGTGTGAGAGAGATGAATCTAAACCATGAGAATGAAAAAAGCATAGAAGAGTATTCGTCTTTGCAAAAAGGGCAAACAGAACCAGAGTTGACAGGGGTAGAACACGACGATACTGAAAACTGGGAAGAATATGGGAAAATTGGTGGTTCTCGCGATAGTGATGCAAACCAAACCCAAGATGAAGATGGCAAACACAATAAGATGAAACTTATAAAGAAGATGCAAATCAATCCAGAGATCATGTTGTAGCGGCAAAATCTAATGGTTGGTGAAACAAGTCATGGGAGAAAAGATAATTATCAGAATGTTAACGCATTATGCTTGCCAAGTGACCCTCAACAAACAAGCCAATTGAGATTAGCTATTCATTCCCCTTGTAATTCTGTCTCTGATATTGACATAAATAATTGTAATAGGCTATTTTGGATTAGAAATAATTCATTAGAAGCCCTCCGATTATGGAACATAGGGAAAGACCTAGGATTTACATACACGGGGGAGGATGCAAATATAATAAAAAGAATAACAGAAATGGAAGAAAGGGATATAAGTAATAGACAGAAATGTGAGGAAGGGAACAAAGATAAAAATAAATGAGGATCATCAGTTTCAACATTAGAGGGATAGGAGGACCTGAAAAAGGTAGATATTTAAGAGACATAATTATGAAGGAGGAAATAGATATGGCATGTATTCAAGAGACAAAACAAATAAATATAACAGATGAGAAATGTTATGCAATATGGGGCGACAATAATATAGAATGGACTCATCATGGGTCAGAGAATGGTGCTGGAGGCATATTATGTATATGGAATAAATATAGTTTTTGTCTCTCAAAATCAAGAAGTAGTAAAGGCTTCGTAATACTAGAAGGGAAGTGGGGAGTTAAAAGACAACCTATAACCATTGTAAATGTTTATTCCCCGTGTGCTTTTAATGAAAAAAGAATAATGTGGGAGAATATAATTAAGATTAGGCGGCAAGATCAAAATAAAATGTGGTGTATGCTAGGAGACTTCAATGCAATAAGAAACCCGAGTGAAAGGAAAGGATTATCTCAAATGGGAATAGGTAGAAGAGAAATAGAAGAGTTCAATTCATTCATAGAGAGTATGGAACTTATGGACATACCTATGATAGGAAGAAAATTTACATGGTATAGATCAAATGGAATTGCAAAGAGTAGATTGGATAGAGCACTAGTATCACAAGAGTGATTAGATTTGTGACCTGAATCTAAGCAGTATGTGTTAGATAGATAAGTTTCTGATCATTGTGCTTTAGTAATTAAACACCCCCTCATTGACTGGGGACCTAAACCTTTTAGATATCTAGATGTATGGCACACAAAAGCAGGGTTTATGGACATAGTTAAAGAGTGGTGGAGGAATTACAACATAAATGGAAATGAAATTTGGATTTTAAAAGAGAAGTTGAAAAGGTTAAAAAAGGACTTAAAGGTTTGGAATAAGGAGGTGTTTGGACATGTAGATAGAAGTAAGGAAAAAATAATGTCAAAAAT
>Ga0214543_1001062_pt1 | contig 51242 bp, 30 predicted proteins | sample CNSS2metaG_FD_160094 | JGI IMG/M metagenome (GOLD analysis project Ga0214543, IMG submission 160094) | Root nodule microbial communities from cowpea collected in UCLA plant growth center, Los Angeles, California, USA - CNSS2 | ecosystem: Host-associated > Plants > Roots > Nodule | place: USA... | reverse complement strand
GTATATTTATAAATAATTTTTTTAATATTTTTAAATTTTTTTATTTGTTTTTTTTTTTTTTTTTTTCTGGAAGGCGTAGGATTAACTCATATTATCATTAATTAAAAGTGAATATATTTAGATAATATTTTTGTAGTACAAATATATTATATATTTTTTAAGTACATAATTTGGAGTAATATGTAATAATTTCATAAGAAATGTTTCCACAACTTCTAAAGGTAATTAAGCAAGTAATTTTGGATAGTCTATGACTTGTCAAAATATTTTTTAATAATATAAACCCGAAACCGACCATAGACTTAAGGCTTTTTAATGCCGTGCAAAGAATTAATCATCAAAACTGTGACTAAAATTACGCTGGAAAACAAATCATAAAATCGAATATTGTGAAAAGGATAATAATTGGGTCGAGAAACTTCCTTAATAGTGATTGATCAGGTTTTAATCAACACTAATCAAAGATTAATAAAGTCAGTAAACATTTTGCATTAATAGTATAATAATAAAATATTAGTCTAGTTATGAGTTTGAACATGTTCAATTCCACTATTTGTTTTAAAAATTTGGTTTGCATGACAAGATGTTTACGGAGAAAATTTCATGTACTTGAAGAATATTATGCTATTTTAAATATAAACCATATTGAAAAGAAGTCTGCCTAATGTATTGGATCTGGTGTTCCTTCAATTGTAAATTGTAATTAGTTTTAAGAAAATAAACAATTTTTATTCCTTCGTAAACTTGACAATGTTGTTCATAGTCAATAATAAAAAAAAATCATTTTGATCTCCATATTTTATTTAATATCTGTATTTAGAAGCATTTATTAAGTCGTAAGTTTTTTATTAAGTGACTTAACATCAACTGCATACATTATATTGAATATTAAATGAAATTATTTTTTACAAAAATACAGGCATCAGTCTTATTTGACCACTAAGAACCTCATAATTTAAAAGATTTCAATAAGTAACATAGATCAAAACAAAAATAAAAATTCACAGATAATCAAAAAGAAAAGAAAAATCCGCAGAGGGCCAAAAATAAAATGTAACGATTTAATGGAAATTAAAAGGAAAAAAAAATATGTTAGTACTTAACTAGATGACAATATTGTCACTTAATAGATAATAGATAGTACACAATTCATTATTAAATGATGTGAACCAACAATGACTCTAAAAAAGAAATAAAATTTTACAGGATGCCCAAAATGAAAAATAAAAAATTGACCGTCAGAATAAAAAATTTACAAGTTTATTAGGACCAACAAAAAAAATTTAATCCTATTTAATTAATGATGTGTTACTTAATTAGCATATAACTGATTACCTAACAGAATCACTAGGAAGCAAAACAGAACCAACTTTTTACTAAAACCCAAAACGAAATTCATTTTATTGAGAATCGATCATAATAAGCAAACCTGCAAAATGAATGAGAAATCAGAAAATTATTTCAACCATTTTAAAATAATGTGATAAAAATCGAGACATGTATTTTACATATTAATACGTGACATTGGATTAAATATGGATTTTTCTCGGGTAAAAAAAAAAAAGAAAAGTAAATTGAGTCAAGATGATTACGCTAAGAAGAATATTACTCTTTCATGTAAAAGAAAAACAAAACATCAACACAACAAAGATTTTTAAAATCGCTACAGATGTTTTTAGTTCCTACATCAGTACGAGGATCAACTATCTATATAAATATTCTATGTCAACTACTTAGTCACAAACAACTCTATACAGTGCATAACGATTTTCTTGTATGAATACAAATAAAAAAATACATATCAAATATATATATATATATATATATATATATATATCAATAAGAAGATGATAGCAATTCATCGTTCATCAAACAGACAACAATGGTGGTTACTTTTCCTCCGACGGCATGCAATGATTAATGACCTCAAATTGATCCAACAAGATAAGGACGAGATGATCGATATTTAGAATTGAACGCTCCACTAACGACAATATGAAAATCCTGCAACTATACATATCCAAATATATGTATCGATCAAATGGGTAGGTACAAACCAGTTGGTAACAGTGAAAATATATAACTTGAACAAAATGTGTTCATTAACTGTTGAAGAAAAAATTATCATAAATCGGGTGAATTGGTAATGTGTAAGATGTTGTTGGGTCCTTATCATGGAGATAAAGATTCACTCGCAACAGCTGACATCCTTTTCTCGAACTCCATTCAGAAACGAGTGAATATATCATCAAGTTTGATTTTTGGATCTTTCTTTTTTCTTTAGAACCTGACAAAGTACTTTGGAGGAAAAAGAAAAAGAAACACAAACAACTTTTACGCTGGGTTTGTCGAGCCGCACAAAAGAACCGAGGGCTTATAGAAAAAATGATAAAACCTAGTGAGGTGGTTTGTATTTTTCACTTGTAAGGATATTGACAGATTGAATTCAGTGTATGATGTAACAGTGAGAAGAAGGAACGGTGGAAAATTAGCTGAAGCAGAAAAAGGTAGGGTCCACCTAACTGTCGAAGATGGAGGAAGTTAAGTTAACTAGTCGGCAGTCCAAGTTGTCCACTAATTAATTAATGACATTATTATATTAAAATTGTGAAATTATTTTAACCTAGAAAATGATGACGCATTTGACATTATGATCCCGTGTCTTTGTCCTTTGCCTTAACACATCCAATCCAATAAAGGAAAACCCAACTTGGCTTCTTCCTAATTTGATATTCAGGATTTGCAGCAGCAGCAGCATTGAAGAAAGATGCATGAATTGGAAATAATGGTGAAGAAGTGTGCAAGTTGAAGCAGTTGCTTCACAAAATTAACATATATTAACCACAATGGAACAGTCCAACAGTCATAAATACATGAAAACGCATGTTTTGCGGCGACGAGACAATCGGCAAAATCCCATATTGCTATCAGGACAGAATTTGAACGTGGGTAGTCCCCACCCAAGTTCTTCATCAATTAATGTATTATCTAACACAGGGTGCATGTGAATACATAAACTTCCTTTGGTTTTACACTAATTTTAGAGTTAGTATACAATTAATCAAAGCCATCCACCTGTTCATTGTCTAATTCACTTGTTGATATTATTCACGTGCCTATTTATTTTACTACTTTCCTTTTAAATGTAAATTTCATAAGGTTATTTTTGAAAATATAAAAAAAAATATATATCAAATGGGGTATTCTTATAATTCACAAATTAATTAAGCCGGATTATTTCCCTGAACGTCACTAAAATCAACTAAAAAGTTAATTGTATCATTTTTTGTTTGTTGGGTATGGAAGCAATTATAAAAGAAGAGCGGGATTAGATAAAACTGATAAAGTCAGCATTCGATTGATGGAGATTAAACTACAAGAATAATATTGTTGTAATATTGAAGGATAAGAGAAAACCGATCAAATAATCTAGGCATGTAACTAATTTATCATATTTAAAAGTAAACTCATGTTACATTTTAATCAATCAAGGGAAGTGATAAGGTATTTTAGTGGTTAAATAAAAGAAACAAAGAAAAATATTATTGGTTCAATTTTCTTAATAATAATTTAGAGAAATAAAATTGGTTTGATGAGTCTATAAAGAATGAAGAGATATTTCAACTCTCTTTTAAAATTATGGAGTAATAATTATCAATAACATTTTTTTTTCTTCATCGACTTTTGTATTTGATGAGTTTTTTATATGAGAGAGTTTATTAAATAAAAATCATATGTATGTGATTTGAGTTCAATCTATATATATAAGAAATTGACAAAACTTTTAATATAAAATATCGAAACAAAAAAAATTAATTTTTTTTATTTGATGTTTAATTTTGTTGTCTCTATATTTAATGTGTAACTTAAACTCATACCTGAATGATTCTTAACCATTTTTTCTTATAGGTGGGTCTCTATAAAATCATATATTTCTCCTTACATATATTTTTACTTGTACTATTATTATTATTATGGTTGTGGTATTGTCTTTAGCATGATTTACCTTCTTTGACCTTACAAAATTTTTCTTTTAAATTAACTGAAATATGTAAAGGTACTTTAAAAAATATTTTTAAATCATAATAAAACTATATCTTGATTTGAAAAATATGAAATTGTATTTTCAAGAAGAGGAAGTTTCGAGATAACTAAATATAATAATAAATTTCTGTTCTTACTTATAAATAGTATTATATCCTGAAATAAGACAGAAAGATTGACCACCAAATTATGAGGGAACACCAAATCAAATTTGTGTTTGTTAACTATGATAACTTAAAAAAAGAAAATACCCTCACACGTCTAACAATTAGGAAATACTAAATATTTAAAAAAAAAACTCTGAAAAACGTCATATTAAGATTATACGTGGTCTAAAAAGCTCATACATAAATAGATAATATAATTATTGTTACATAAAAGTACATAAATTAGATTATTGAAAATATTAACATTATTTTTAACTATACTAAAAAAGAGGGCTAACAAATGAGTACTAACATTTCTATATTTTCAGTGGTTACCGAACAAAACTGTCATGAAAATCAAATCAAAAATATAACAGTGGTCAAAAGACTTCAGACTGACTTTTTTTATTAATATCTTAAAATTACTAAGACTAACAGCTTTTAAAAAAATAAATTTAAAATTTGAGATTGAATTATGCTTTCAATTTTTTAAATATTTTTTTCCCATAACCTTTAAAAATTATTAATTTAACCTTTAATTATCATTTTTATTATAATAAAAAATAGATACAAACTGTTAAGTGCATGTACTTTCAGTGGTTGTTTATAATGAGTTTAATGTTTCTTTTGGATTCATTCTCTTGAACGTAGTGGGCTAGTGAGATGCTGCCATCGGCCCGAAGGGCTGCGTTCACCTAACGCAGTATTTGTTTGGACATTAATTCATGAAATCTTAGTCACTTGTGGGCCAAATCTAAATAGTAATAATAATCCCAAAAGGTGACAATTCATAATTATATTTTTTTATAAAGATCACTCATTATTTTTAAATTTTATTTTATTAAATTTATTTTTATTTTTTTCATCATAATTTCTATTTTTATGTTTTTATATATATATATATATATATATATATATATATATATATATATATTTTGCTTTTTATATTGAAGAAGTTATTTTCTGAGATGAGTTTTGGATGGAGTTGTTTGTAGACGCTCTCACTCGTTGGCCTGTTCAAAATGTTGGGCTAGCATTACCTTATGGCCAGTTATTTCCTGCACCTCCATAAAATTCTTCCTCCACCCCATAACTTTTTTTTTATATTTTTTTATATTTCTCATTTTCAAATGGTATAATTTAGAATTATTTTTTCTTAAAAAAAATTAATTACACAATTTGATTCTTTTTTAAAAAAAAAACTTCCAAATTATACAATTTTAAAATATTTTATATTTTTAATTATACAATCCAAAAATTATTTCTAATTTTTAGATAATGATAAACAATCTAAAAGTAAAAAATAACTTACAAATTACCCAATTAAAAAGAATAAAGTTAGAAAAAAAATTATTGGGATGCAATTGCCCTCTTAACAAAGAAGGCCAGCATTCTATTTCATACGTTTTGCATCATCGGTTCTTTATTCTTATTATTTTTCTTTTCGATATTTTTTTTTTAGTTTTGAAGAATCCTTTAGAATTTAGTTAAAAATTAAAACAAAATTACTCACTAACTTATCCAAATATTTGTTTTCCTATCTTAATACATTTTTTTTTCAATATTTGTTTTATCGTAAACCTGTCAGAGAATTATGTATTGGTCGATCGGTATTTATTTATGTAAAACGTATTGTATATGTCGATCGGCAAATCATCACTCATTGAGATTATTTTAAAGAAGGTTTGCAAATTACGTACAACGTTAATTAGCCACCGGTCACCTAAAAAAAATTTCATATATTACTTCACCTGATGCCTGAAGTTGGACTACCCTCATGATTTCATACTGGGGTCTACATTTGTGCAACATCGATCGACCAACGATCAAAATCCCCTTGCACTCCCAGCAGTTGGACTATCCCAAGATTCCACCCAAGTGTCCTCTTATGCATATTAGGTGTGACATCGTCCGACAAGTTTGACCGAACAACATCAAGACGAATTAATTAGTCTCGTTATTAGTGTTAACATGTTAGTAATCAAATTTAAAAAAGCATTTGGTTCGTGATTAAACTGATCCTAATCGCTGACCCATATAGAAAATTATAAATACAAATCAAAAATATTGTTATTAGGATTTTTCTCTTGCATTTATTATAACATTTATTGTTTTCACCCAATCGAACTATTGCTAACTTTCACATCGGAATACCTTTACACAGGTACACCTGATTGATAGACGGACAAGGTTTGACAAATTATTTTAGTAAACGTTCAATCGTACATCTAAAATGAGAATAAATCTATTAACTAACTAGTGAAGTTGGTGAAATATATAATATAAACTTCGTCCTAATCTATTTATTTTGAAGAAATATTTAATTTTAAGAAATATTTCTGAATTTTAAGGGATTCTGAATTTTGAAGAAATATTTAATTTTAATTAGTTCTAAGAACCTAATTTATCAAAATTTCAAAAAAAAAAACATATCTATGATATTTAAATATGCAACTAAATGAAAGAAAGAGTAGATAAGATAATTATCAAATAACACCTTTTGTGTGTACTCATTAGAGATTGTTGAATCAAGTAGCTGAGATACACAAGTAGCTTGTACTGTATATAGTGCTGTTTGGTGTTCAAAAATTACACTCCCATTATACATATTTATGCAGACAGAGAGTGCATCAGCTACTCATGCTCGTTAATTAACCCTTGTGCTGACGCATACGTGACATTGATTAACATGTCGTATTCTTTTGTTTGGTTAATTAATGTTTTTGGAATTGGAACCCATCCTTTCTGCAACCAACTTCAGCACAAACTTTTGGTCTGCAACAAAGGGAGACAAAGGAGATTATGAGCTCTTCAAATGTAACATTTTCTTCCTTTATCAGAGAACGTTCGATTATGAACCTCTGCCTTTACCAATTTGTTTATAAGTTATATATATATACCTATCAAAGATGATTTCTAACATTTTAATTCTGTTAGGAATAGCCCTTTTTCCATATGCTGCTCTGATGATTATTATCAGTTTCCCTTTTGCTTTATTCGAAAAAGAAGAGCCTTTTGTTTCATACTTTCATCGTTTTTCTTTGCATGTGACTTCGATTCATCTTTCTTTACACTTTTATTAGTCAGAATCTGGTCTTCAAATATTTGGGAGACCGCACCCTCCTATGATGTTTATTTCTTTTGGCAGTTATCTATAAGTTTGTAAAAAGAGTCTTTACATCTATATAATTACATATTGTATCTTCCAATAAATAAAGATGCAGAAGGAACACTAAAAGTGGGTAATACAATCAAATTAATATCTTGACTTCACACTCGCACAATCACATAGTTACCTTTCTAAATAACAATACCCTAAAGTACTATAGAAAAACTCAACACACCGTGATAGTAGAAACTGACCTCAATCCCAATTATTAGGAAGAACGAATGTAACTATACTCAAGGATTAAAATTCTATGTACATTTGATGTCTTTTAAGATAAATTTACGATGAATTTTTTATGTATATAAGGTGACAAGTTTACTTTCTTTCCTTTCTCTGTTCCATAAGTAATTGTTTTTTATCTTTCGAAATCAACTCGTTTAAAGAAAAATGATATTATAATGATGAGTTTACTTTTTAATAAAAAATCAAATCTCAACTTTTAAATCTAATTGAGAAATTCCAACACCTAACCATTTATGACAACTGCTTTTGGCTTAATGACTAGCCATTGGCATCTCGAAAGTTTGCAAAGGCACATTACCTTTATAAAATGCCTCATAAAAGTTCTTATCTTCACCTTCTTTATTTATTATTAATTTTCATTTTCTTAAAAATGATTGCAGCACTCTTTCCATTTATCTGTATTTGTTTTTTTCATTCTTTATCTGTTAGTTAGAGGGCTTGAAAACGCCTGATGAATATTTTTGGAAATTGAAACACATAGAAAGTTCATCTACAAAAAACTCTCATAATGAATGAATATGAGAGAGTTTCTTATTCATATAAGAATTACATGTATTTATAGAATTTATGGACTTTCGATATAAATTTAAAAATAATAAAAAATTATCCTATATTTATGATAAATTAACATAATAATAACAATAATATATCATTTAATCAAATTAACTATATATTCTGTTAATATATCGTATAAAAGGATATTTATGATATAATAAAATTATCCAAATTTGATCATAAGTTATGTTAATATATGATAATTATGCCAACAAATATTTCTATTAATATTATTTAACTATTTTGTTAATATATATTAGAGGTAGTAAAACAGACTGAAACAGACGGGTTAGTTTGTCAGTCTGTATTAAAAGGGACGAGTTAGATTGAAGATTTCGATCCGTCAGCCTGTCCTAACTCGGCCCATCCAGCCTGTCAATTTAACGAGCAAAAGTACGAGTCAGCCAACCGGGGCCAATCACCCATTTAAAAATAAGAAATAATTAAAAATAATAATATTTTATATTATATTTTTTAAAGGTGTAAATTTATAATTGTAAATTTAAATTATTAACACTTACAAATTAAGTTCCAATTATTAGTTATAATAGAATAATTTAACATGTAAATATAATAACTATTTTAATTTATCTAATTATAAACATTAACTAACCAATTAAAAGTTTATAAAATATTGTATATGATTAAATATGATTTTAATATTCATTTATATGTACGAAGAGACTTAATATTATTGGTCCATTACTATTTAACATATCAGTCAAATTTGACCCATATTTGATGGGTCACTTATGGATCTGGCAAAAACGGATCGAACTTACCAATTTATCAATCCTAATATATATAAGTCATATGAATTAATAATGAATTTTATTTTAATAATTTATGTGTATCCATATTTAGGAAATAAATAATGTAACATGGTTTTTTTTTCTATTTCATATTTATCCACTTTACACATATATTCTCATTGATTCTCATTGAATAAAAGTGAATATATATATATATATATATATATATAAATGAAAAATATGCTACATTTTTTTTATATATAAAAACTAAAAAATATGTATCACATAAATTCTGGTATATTTTGCATCATGTAAATTTTCTTTTAAACAACAATCACATATGACTGTCAATAATATCATAAGAGAGAGAAATTACTTCTCTTAAACTTATTTATGCATTTCTGAAGTTCAAATTTTTATTTATGTAAAATTTATGTATTAGCATGTTTGGCATAATGATTATTAAACATTTTGGTTGAATAGTGATCTTTTTAAAGTATCATAATTTTTTTGGATTAACGAGTAATCTTTTAAAATTTTAGAAGAGATTAGCGGTGATGTTTGTATTTTTTATAAATATATACTTTTAAAATTGTACTGATAAATTAACTAATTTAATTATGATTTATAAAAAATAATATAAAATTTAATATTTTAATAAATATTGATGGTATCAGTAGAAATGAAATTTCAAAATTTATAATAATTCCTCATGTCATCTTATTTAAAAAAGTAATCATATTAGCATACAAATAACTCTTATAGTCCAAACCTTTAAGATAAATTAATGTATTAAGAAATGTAATAACACCATCAAGTTGTTAGTTATAATTTAAATAATACTGAAATGGGTTTTTACTCTCAATAAATTAAGAAATGTACGTTCATTCTTGTATTTACATTTTTTTAATAATGTTTAAAAATAAAAGTGGTTAATTTTAAGTTTCGTAAAATATATGAATTTTATTTTTATCTTATCTAAGATATAATTTTCATTTCTTTTAAATTCAAATAATTGATTTTATGCCCGACATCTATTCCAGAGTACACCAATAACATATATTTTATAAATTTTAATTCTTATAGAAAATGTATTATGTACCTAAGTGATAATGTTAAATTTTACCATTATCCAAGCTATATTTCATTTGCAAAATCATCTCTTCCAAAGCTTTTAACCTACTTAATCCTCAAATTTATCTCACTTTTTGTAAATAAATACATTTTGGTTACATTGATCTAAATATACCACTAATCCCCATTTTTGTGACCTTTTTGTAGTAGGGAAGCTTTGTTCCAAAAATCCAAACAAGTGAGTGATCATGAGTAGCAAGAAGAAGGCAAAAAGACACTAAATGTGGAAGAAACAGTAATCGCCTGGCGCCACAAAGACACTGCCAGGCGACACTTTCTTCCAGTGCCAGGCGCCAGGCGCCAGCCAGGCGAAAATGGCCTTTTCAGCAGCTCACCGCCTGGCGGCATCTGGAGACCGTCGGGCGGTACACACAAAATTTCAGCACTGTTTGGTGGCTTGCGCCTGGCGGTGAGAGGCTTTCGCCAGGCGGCAGTTTTCGCTGATGTGTCAAGTTTGCCCTTTTTCTTCTGTTTTCGCGAGGGGAAAAGGATCTTTGGCATTTTGGAGGCACGAAGAACACATTTGGAGAGCTTGGAGGAGTGCTAGGGCTTGTGGGAACAGCTCCATCTTCCTCTTTGTATCTCTTTCTCTTTCATCTCTTCCATTTTTAAGCTTGAGCTCTCCATGACAATGGAGAGCTAAACCCATTTTTGTTGGGGTTAGATGTAGCCACGAAACTCTTGTGTAAATGCAAATGTTTTGATTATATATATGACTCTTTCATTAATTGCTAGTCTTCTTGTTTCTTCACTTAATGCTTGCATTGATTTAGCCATCCATTGCATGATTTTTGGTTCATTGGGTGTGGAAATATCTTTTGAAACCTAGATTTGGAATAAGAAAACTCAATGGAGCTTGTACCTAGGAATGAGGCTTGACCCATTGGTTGTCTTAAACCTTAGTGCATAAAGCAAATTTGCTTATTAAGAGTTCAAGGAATTGACTTTTAATAAGGAAATTTAGGCTCAATCCATTAAGGAATCAGGGTTTGAGTAATTTTGTGGGTTGGCATTAGCATATTAATGAAGAGGATGTCAAATTGTAGTTGCATGAGAGCATAGTTGGTGAATTCTAACCCCGACAATATCAAGTCATATCATTTCTAATCTTTTCCATTCACTAAGTGTCTCTAACTTCCAAAGTTCAATTTTAATCATTTATGCAAAATTTAATTTCATAAATTGAAACTGAATATGGATTTATTCATTAGTTTAAATTAGTCACTAATTACGCAATTAATTAGTATACACGAGTGTCTTGGGAAACGATATCCCGGTCTTACTGGTTACTACTTGCGTGACTTGGTACACTTGCCAAAGTCTTAACATGTACGCATGATTTTCTGGACTTTGATAAATTTCTGAAAATTTTCCAAAAACCGCCTAGTGGGCCTTCAAAGCCGCCAAGCGACTCATGTTAAAACAACCTAGTTTCTAGGTTTTTGTTAAGAACTGCCTCCGTTGAAGAGCTACTGCTAGGCAATGCGTGTTGGTGTTCTTTTCATGAAAAAGCGCTATTTTTCGTACTTTTCGCGCAACAAGAACCATCGGGCGCTGGTTTTATACCGCAAGGTGCCAGGTTCCTGATTTATGGGGGAGTTTGTTAGCACTCCATTTTTCAATATTTTTCCTTTCTTAAACTTTCTTTTTAAGTTAGATAAATATGTTTTTGTCTTAAATTAATTAGTTTTTGTTGATAGCTTAAAAAAAGAGAGACATTAGAAAATTTTGATAAAAAGATACATTTTAGTATTCTTTTATTGTATTTTGTTTTTTTCTCTTTATAATTATCCCTTCTAATAAAAGTTGTTTGCCAAGAAGCCCTTTCTCTTTGCTATTTTTAAGTTTTTGACCCCATGACTCTAATCTTTCTTATTTGTAGATCAACCCCTCTAGTCAACTAAAGATTTTGACTTCAAAATGCGTGTTTCACTTACAAGGTTGATCGATCCCTTGTTGCAGATTAGGGAAATTAAAAATGAGACGTGCTCTGATCCAGCTTCCATCATGAAGAACCAAAACCTAATGAGTGATCCCTCTCGAAGGAAAGGTTGGTGCGAGAGATCTAATCCAAAAGAGAGATTGAGGCTGATTCACGATGGATGGAAGAGATTTGGTAGATTGAAATAATCACGCACTTTGCTGCAATTTTTTTTATTTTTTAAAGTTATTAGTTTTTTAAATATGGCTCAATTCATTGTAAAATTGGCTTACCAAATTATGTTTTGGTTTAATCAATTATTGGACTCTGGTTTAGTTTTATTTCAAGTTGTAATAATGGCCCAATTGCAACTTAGTCATCAGCCTTTAGGAGACTAAGAGAATGTCTAGCAGAATTATTTTTGGTGACTTTTGGGTTGCCATAATTTTAGTTACAATCAGTCATTAAGTAGTAGCATCATTAATAGTTTTAAGTAGGATGTAATTTCAATTTATGTGTCTTTTGTAATTCAAGTGGTTAAAACTTCTATATAAGCTGAACCATTTTCATCAATGAAGTAAGTTGAGTTTTATTCAGAAAATATTAGTGTTTTATCTCTTCTATCTTAGTGAAAGTGATTCTCCTAAGTTCTTGAGTGATTCAAGAATCCCTGAGTTTTATCAAAGGTTCAGGTCCTTTTTCCCTTTGTGTGTTTAAACTCTTAGGCTTATCTTCCATTCTTGGAAGTATGACGTCTATCAATTTCCGCTCTATCTTCTTATCTATTTCCATTTTCTCATTTTAAATAATTTCTCAAATTTCTTGTTTATTAGCATTCCAACCTAGATAGATCCATAAAATGAATCCACCCCTCTAGATTCACATAAAAAAGAATCCCAGTTTGATCATTGAATCAATTTGTAGATTTATTTTTATTCAACTTTGTGAATTTCTGTTTAGGCACATTTTCAGTTGACCTTTTTACTTTGCTGATTTATGATTATGCACCCATCTATATTTCATGTCTTTGGTTTAATTAATGTAGTAGTGAGTTGATTGATTCATGAACTCTAATAATGGTTCCTCTTATGCTTTTATGTTATAGTCTTTGGTAGCTTTAATCATATTTCATGCATATTTAATTATTGCATCTGCATCTACATCTGCATAAGTAGTCCATCTCATTATTGCATGTACCTAAATGTAGATTTAATTGATTGGGTTGCTTTTGGTATATTAAATTTTGTCTAGGGGCTTTTGTTGGACTCTTATTTGTTTATCATCATGCTAGGTTCATATAAACCATTTAAGCATCCACATTTCATTAATATGCCTTAATTTAATCTGATGTTTTATGGTCACTCTTGCTGCTGTCATAATTCTGATTCACGGTTGCCATATGAATTCTTTGTCATAGTTCAGCTTTTTGTTGCCAATGGGTTCCACTTATATTTTCATTTGCATTGTACATTATTTCAACTTCCTGTTACAAATCAGAATTAGCTACGGTCTGGAGTTCCGCCTTAAATCTGCATACATAACTCATACCCCATCTAATTGCAGTTGGAAAGGAACTTGCTTATTTGGGTTGCTGCTGTGGGTTGAAAATTTGGCCAGAGAACTTGCTTAGGTGGCTGTTTATGCTTGAACATTTAGCATCATCTTTGGAAATTCACTACAACAATTCAAACTCGATTCTAATTCTTTGCTGCCATATTCTTTCACATTTATTTGCTCCAAATAGCATCAACATTTGTGATTAGGTGTAGGGTCTGGATTTTAGGTTTTGTTTTTTATTGCATTAGTTACATGTTTAATTAGGTTCTGCACATGCATATACTAATACCTCTATAGGATTCATGCATATGAATTAGGGAAATATGCGTTTCAAATTAGGTTCACCTTCATGCCAATTTAAAGGTCATTTCACCATTCCCATTAGATTCCATCTCATATTTTGCGTCTTGCATTGCATTGATGCATATCTTCTTTTAGTTTCAATCATGCATTTAGTTTAGTTTTAATTGAATAAAATTATGCACTTTCTTTTAGTTTCTTTATTTCATTTTAATTTCCCCTTTGTTTTCTTTTATTTTTATTTTTCGTTTTAGCGAGATTAAATAAAGCAAGCTAGGCTTGATACACACCATTTCCTTGAATTTGATACTTAGGATTTTCCTATACTTCATTAAAGGGATTTTGGTTTTGTTTACTCTAAGTGTGAGTAAAATAATTCAAGTTTAATAGAGTCACAAACTCACATTGTAACATTCTCGAGTCATCTTTTGGTCTCTATGGACTATGATAACATTTCTCCCAACAAAGAGGTGAACTTCATGGTTAGGTGAGGGGTGGACACCACTACGCCTAGCAGGTTGAGTGATGGTTGTCCGAGTAGAATGTTGTAATATGTGTTTGCATTTATGACCAAGTACCAGATAAATACGGTCTTTGTTAAATCATCTTCTCCAAAGGTTGGACCAGCTCCTCAACTATGTATCGGAGTGCATCACACTCGTTTGTTCTATGACCATAATTGTGATGGTATCTACAATGTTTCTTCATATTTGCATTTGGTGGCATTTGAGATTTTATGGGTGGTAGTATAAGGTTCGCCTGCAACGCTTCCTCCAACACATGAGACTTGGGAGCATTCAAGGGTGTGTATTGTAATAACCTGGTAGGCTTGGGCTCTCTTTGGCAGAATATGCTCTTTGGTGCTAAATCTCGATTAGCTCCTTTATTTTCAACCATCATGGTCTTGCCTTAAATCTTATTTATGTATTCTCTCATGTTGCCTCAACCCATTCATCCTTGCAAGCATCATTATGCACAATCGTCCACAAAGGGTCCCAACCTTAGTGTTGTGATCATGTAGTGTAAGACCACCTCTAAATTCAGGTTCCTAATCTTCAAGGCAACCTTGTTGAACCTGTCAATGAAGGTTCGTAGAGAGTCCCCTTTCTCCTACCTGACATTAAGAAGTGACAGAGAAGTGAGATGGTGATGCCGACTAGTGACAAATTGCGTCATGAAAGACGACCTTAAGGTATCAAAACATTCGATGGTTTAGAGGGGTAGGCGCGTGAACCATTCTAGAGCGTGCCCTTTCATGGTCGTAGCAAAAGCCTTGCACATGATAACATCGTTAGTCAAGTAGAGATTGATTTGGGTGATATACATGACAAATGCTCATGAGGATCAATGTTTTTGTCACAACAATCCAGGTTGAGGGCCTTCCATTGTGATGTCCTTAGTGAAGAGGTGTCGACGAGCTCCTATTGCCTCCATGGAGGTGTTAGTTGCTCCTTCAGTCTTAAGTATTGTAACCACTTTCTCCTTCATTCTCATTGATTGTGCACGGGTGCGATGTGACCTTGTGCACCGAGACAGTGTTCTAGATAGTCTCCTTCTCCGGCCTTAAGGCATTCATCTCCTCAACACTCTTCTTTCAAACACAGTAAGCTCTTACTGCATTTTCATCTAGGACTTAAGGATAATGACTGTGTTATTTAAGGAGGATCCAGGTCTTGCTTCTTCAACCATCTTTCTTCTTGTAGATACCATAACACCATAACATAAGTCAACCCCACAGTGGGCGCTAATTGTTCTTATAAATCCAAATATATCCTACAAAGACTTCAACAAGCACACAAAAACACTCCAAGCTTCCATCTTCAGTGGTACTTGTCCTTTTCAAGAGTACTCGTCCTATCCTAGCTGAATAGGGGTTGTGCATGCAAAAGATGCTCAAGTCAACCAATTGTGTCAGTAGGTAATAAATATGGTAATTAATGAATGCAAATTGATACCTCGTAAACTATGTTATTTATATTATTATTTAGGGTTAAATATGTTTTTGGTCCCTTTCAGTGAAATTTGGAATTAGTCTTTATTTAAAACTTTGGACCAATTTAGTCCTCCATCTTTAGAAATGTGTGAATTTAGTCCTTTTAACCATATTTTGTTAAGTTTATTTGGCGTTTCAAACGCAATTCATGGTTATACTTGTGTTGTTTATACTGTTTGACACATTTTCACTTCAATATTAACTTAAATACTGTCATGAAAATTAGGTCAAAGTTTCAAAAATGGACTAATTCGAATTTTTACTGAAAGTTAAGACACCAAAAACATATTTAACCCTTTTATTTATGGACTTTTTTATTTGGATGAGCCTAGTCCATGTGGCTAATTACTTGAATTAGTTTTTAGTTAATCAATTTGCTTAATCATACTTTAGTCACGATCTTAAGCTAGTCAATTTGGTCAATGCTTTCTATGTGTCGATCCTAGTTGGTTGACACGTATTCGGCTAGGTCGTTATGGTGCTGGATCAAAGAATACGTGTCGAGTACACTTGGGCTTAAGTAATTGAGATGTTTCCGACGTGTAAAGAATATTTCCTGCTTAGCTGATATGTAACTGGTCTAATAATATATCATAAGGGTAGAGTACATATAGACACAAGTTGTCAAAATGCCTTCTAACACACGTACAAATACACTACATTTATTTATTTTTCCTCTTTTGAATAATTGAAATTAATTTAAGGATGGAGTGAGATGATGGATTCCGATCATTCAAAGGGCAATTGAAGAAGTTATACAAATAGTGAACATATTTAATATTACCTAATTTGTCAAAACCAATTAAAGAGGCCATGTCACATTTAATTCAAATTTTCACTCCGAACATATGTTATGTTAGTATTAGTTTTGTCAAGTTGTTTTTAAACCTTAGAGTTGAACGCAACGTGAAAATGAGCCTGCCTGCTAACTCGGTGGGACCGGCGTGTTACATAGCTAACACTAAAATGGAAATATAAATTTATTTAATTTTTTTTTATAAAATAAAGTATCAATATAAGGAATAAATAAATTTTGAAATAGTATTACAAATATATTTAATTTATTTTCATTATTAATAACTTCTAATACTGACAAAAAAAGAAAACTTAATCTTTTATAAAAAATGTAAATTATATAATTAATGTATTATAATTTTTTTATTTCAATAATACTTGTATATCATTATATTTTTCTTGTTATCATAAATAATTTTCTCTTTTTATATTAATTAAATAAAAATTATGTTATCTTAAAATTTAAAAATCACAGATAAAATTATTTATTAAAAAATATAAATCCTTCGAGAAAAAAAGCTTAAAATTTAAAAATCACAGATAAAATTATTTATTAAAAAATATAAATCCTTCGAGAAAAAAAGAAGGGATGGCGTAATATAATAATACCGTGACAGTAATGATAAGAACATGCTATGGGTGAGGAAAAATAAAAGATAAGACATGATAAGATTGAAAAGCACATGTTGCTGATTCCATTCCGATTTCACGTTCCGCAGATTTATAGTTGACTCCCTCACTCACTCCCCGCACCACGGAAGTTCATTCAACAACACTTTGAGATGCAGCAGCAAGCAGTGGAACACCTTGACGTTCTAACCAAAACCGGTCTCAAAACCGGCGTTTCCCGGCCCAGGTAATCGCGAACTCAATCGTTCTTCGCCACAGTTCCTCAAATTCGCGTGCGTAATAACAACGCTTGCATTTGTGTGTGTGCGTGTTTATGTTCAGGGGAGATGTGCATCGCGACGGCGACTACCACCGCGCCGTTCATGTGTGGCTATTCGCGGAGCGGACGCAGGAGCTGCTCCTCCAACGCCGCGCCTCGTGCAAGGACTCGTGGCCTGATCTTTGGGATATCTCCAGCGCCGGTCACATTTCCGCTGGCGATTCGTCGCTAATCACTGCTAGGTATTCTGCATTGTCATATTACCGTTTCGTTCGTGTTTGGTTGGAGAGAGCACAGGACTTGCATACCGGAACATACGTTCTGTTGCTGTTTTTTTTAATCAGAATTAGAGTTTCATCTCGATAATCACTATAGGAAACGATTTCTTTAAATGTCGTGGCGTATTACTGTGCTAAACATCAAATCTCGTTGGACAACATTACTTTTGTCGTTGGGGAAAAACGTTCTGTTATGTTTTTTTGTTTTTTTTTCTTTCAGTTTGTTTGTTTGGTGTTTTTAGAATCTGTACAGGAAACGGTGAAATATAAATTGAATATTGTTTTTGGTTTTGTTTTCTCATTTAACCTTTTTTGTGTAAATTTCAGAGAATAGAAAACAACGTGAAAACAGGAAATGCTTTTCTAACCACCACTCCCCTAGTATTGTGTGCACTATGAGAAGTCAATTTGGTATTTGACGATATGAACAAGTAGGTTTAGTCATGTTGTCTTTGGCAGCTAATTTAGTTACTGACGTTTAGCGTGTTTGGCTTTGTGAGTGGCCATTGGGTACGTGCACTCAATAGAAGCAATGCTTTTTGCTTTCCCGTCTTTAATGTAATTTGACACACAAATGAAAGAAGAAAAGTTAGTTCATGACCTTTGAAAGGCATGATCCTAGACGTGCGCTAGTTTTAGGAGTTAAGATCAAAATTGAGCGATGGTACCGGAGAAACCAAACCAAATTGACTGCGGGTTGCTACTGTATTTGTTTAGTTATATATTAAAAGGTAAATTATGTCTGTCCTTAAAAATATCAAGTCTGGTGGTGTTGTGTGACTGATTTTTCAGGAGAGAGCTTGAAGAAGAGTTGGGTGTAATCCTCCCCAAGGATGCATTTGAATTGATATTTATTTCCCTCCAGCACAGGTAACTAGTATATGGTGTATTTCTGTATTTGACAAAAAGTTAAAGTCTTGTTTTTATTTTTATTTAATTTTTTATTATTTAATAATTATCATTTTATAAATGCTACGACATTGCTTTTATGCTGTTTTCTATTTCTAAAATTCCCGTTTTTAGTTTGCTTCTCACAAAACTGAAAACTGAATATGAAAACAAATGCACTGAAAATTAAAAGTGGAAGAAAAAGTAAACACCCTCTGATTTTCCTTTCAATTGAGGGTTTGTTTAGACTATAGTGGAGTCTCTTCCGCATATGAAGGAGACTGCTAAGTTGATTTGTGTTTCTTTTATTGTACGCATATAAGATTTTTAGCTTCAACGAATGTATTTCTCTCCTATTTATCTGCAGACTAGCTAATATGATCTTTAAATATGGAATGCAGTGTCATAAATGATGGAAAATACATCAATAACGAATTTAATGATGTGTATCTGGTAACAACTCTTGATCCTATACCTCTGGAAGCCTTTGCACTTCAGGTGAGGATGTGTAAGTTGTGTCAAATTGGACTTTTAGATCTCATTGAGAGACATAATTCATAGCCTTTATTTGATTATGGAACCAGCCTTTATATCATTTCATTATTTGACAAATTTAGCTTGTTTTAGAAGTATTAGAATTCAGTTTAAAGGTATGACATTTGTGATCATTCCATATTTTTTTATGATTTAGTTTTATTTCAAAGTTTCTGTTCTGTAATCTGTGGTTTGAGTCTAATTACTGGATTTATATACTGAGATAGAATAGAACTTGAGTTTTTATGGTCATATCTGGGTATCTATTCTTGTTTAATGTCTATTTATGTCTTTTAATTCTGTCTTAGTGATTGAATTTAGAGTAATCTGTGAACTATTGGATATAATTCTTTTTGTTTTATTGTTTCATTTTAATTAACTCTTTGGCACATGGGAGTTACTTTTAAATATCTGGTAGCAGTTGTCTAGAAGAAGTAAACTCCATGATATTCTAGTCCAGAAAAAAATATTTATAACATCAGTTACGTAAATGTTTAACATCTTTGGTGAAGCTCAATGAAACAATTTTGACCGTAGATAATGGGCTGGCAGCATATACTCTCTCTACACGGTTGATTGTAGACAAAAGATATTTAATTGATGTGCTAATCTAATTCCATTACTCTCATGTCCTTTATGCCTTTTCTTGGTGCATGCTTGACTTATTTTATCTTAATTTTTCCTGATCTTTAATGAGGTGATCTTCTGTCATTGGCAGGAATCAGAGGTTTCAGCTGTTAAATATATTTCTTATGAAGAATACAAAAGGTTACTGGCCAAAGAAGATTCAGATTATGTCCCCTATGATGTAAATGGACAATACAGTCAACTCTTTGATGTAATCGAAAAGAGGTATGTTGGAATTTATGTTTTGGTCAACTCTTGGTATACTATAATTAAGTTTTGAATAAAAGATTCTTATATGTGAAACAAAACCTCTTTCAATCTGCAATAACTCTCGTAAAAAGTATTATTATTCTTGTTTGATTCCTTGTACCTGTATAGAACTTCAGTCCCAGTTCAGATGGCCATGTCTTTCTATTTTCTCCTTTTTTAAAGTAAAATTTATTCAATAGAAAAGAAGTGAGGTACAAGTTACAACTACAGAAAGAATGAGATGTCCTTCCAAATAGAAAAGAAAACAAGGTAAGAAAAGAATTGGGACTGAACCAAAACTATTTGAACTTGCCGGGTTTATGTCTAACATTTTGACAACTCTTGCAATAAGAGTGTCTGTACTTTCATAGCTTAGAAGTTGTCTTATTAGGGTCAGGCATAGTCTTAGATGTTGGCTTGACCCAGTAAATACTGGCCATTAAAAGTATGGGTATTCCTCTGCAGATATAGAAAAAAAACCATATGTAGACAAAATTGTGATATTGTCCCCTTTTCCAAATCATTTTAAATATACCAAGAAACTTTGTACAAAGTGAATGGGCAAACTGAATATTCATGGAATGTGCCAACCATCTCATGCCAGAGAAAAAATTGGCAACCAATATGTAATAGTAAGCGTGTCATTGTTTTCATTTCAAACTAAACTATGTATATTTCCTTTTAACTGCAGATTCCTACAATATAATCCCATGGCCAAACTCAACTTTCTTATCTCTAAATATACTTCTGATTATATTCTATTAAAGAAAACTACATGATCTTTAAAGAAGACATTGATTATATACTTATTTTGGTATTCCATACATTTGCATATTTGTTGAAGGTACAAGGAAAATACTGTAGCACGCAATTTGACTCTACAGAAGCAAATAAGTCGTTATGCTCCTGTTTCCCTTAGTGCAGAGGTTTTTTACATTTTTATCTGTTTTTTGTTCTTGTATTAATTGTACTGACCTGTATCTATCAACTGTTTAGCTATTTGTCTCCCCCATTCCATATTGTCGATTTGAAAACTATACTGTTGAAATATTGTATTTCTAATATTTTCTCCTGGAATGCAAATGCATCTTAGTCTGAGAAAGTTTGGTTAAACTTAAATAAGTGTTTTTGAAATAAGCAAACTTTAAAACAATCACTTATTTAAGATGTAGATAGGATTTGCTCATTAAAATAAGTTGAAAATTGCTTAGTTTTTTAAAATAAGATTAGACAAACACTAAACTGAAACCTTCTATTTAAAATTGTACAAATAAACTGGTATGTTTGAAATGACGGGGGCTTATGAATATATGGAAAAAAAATGTAGCTGTAATATCTTTTTATCCATGTTATTTGATCGTTTCACTTGTGTATTTTAGTGTATTGCAATGGTAATTTTGTTAGCTAATGTTTATCTGTCAGTTCTGATCTTTTTGGCGTGATATCCAACTGCGTAATTGCAATGAACATTGAATTTGCTCAAACAAAAATAACATCTAAATTTGTCAGTTAGCCAAATGATGATTGAGGAGATTAAGTACATATTGTCTTTGGAGATGAAAATTTTGTTTTTTGGAATAAGCAACCTCTATTCAATGGAAATACTTGACTTTTGGAATAAGCGGCCTCTTTTCGTTTAAAGGCAGTTTCTCTATTTTATCTTATGCAATAATTGTATCATCCACATAGATTGGTAGTATAGTGAGTTTACTTGTAATGAAGTGCTTCACATATAAAGTATGACTTCCTTGATTTTTCTTGTTGTTAGAGATCTCACTTTGATTAGAAATATGGCCCAATCATAATATATAAGTGGGATGCAAGCCTTACTTTACCAACCAATATTGTGAAGTTGAGTTAAATTTAAATTTACTTCCTAAACCAATATTGTGAGGTTGAGTTAAATTTAAATTTACTTCCTAAGGTATCTGAGACATTTAGAATCTCTAATAGTCAAATTTATCGTGGCTATTGTGCCATCGCTATTAGGCTCCTATTGAATTATCCACAAATATATAATCTCATGCTCGAGATGTTCATTTCTCGGTGTTGCTTTCATAAATATCCCAAATCACAGTCTTGAGGATTGCTCAAGACCATATAACTTTAGAAGCCATACATTATTCGTTGAATTATGAATTTCAAATCTTAGAGGAATCTCAATGTACACTTCTTCTCTTAAAGCTCAAGACCATATAAGGTCTTCTTTAGAAGGCATACCTTATTCCTTGAATTATGAGTTTTGTTAGATATATAGTTAGATATATTAGATATTTTATCTTTATCTTCTATCTTCTTGAAGAGATTTCAGATAAATGAAACAGTGAAAAACTTGTTACTGTTACTGTTTTACTACTGTTTATATAAGAAAATAATAAGCAAAATACAAAGAGTCAAGGCCCAGTCCTAACCCTAACCCTAAAGAAGGGATCCCATACATGATAAATAAAATATTACATCTCAACAAGTTTCTTGTTGTTATTCTTTATCTTGTATATTGGGCTTAGCCCATGTCTCCTTTACAATAAATACATTACCCTATGTATAGTTTTACATAAGGGAGATTAATCCCAAACCTATTTTTCTCTCTATTTAATATGGTATCTAGAGTCTAAGGCTCTTTTACAATTTTTTTCCTTGCCTGTATCTGCATTTGCCGTCACCGTTGCCGGAGCACCAGTTTTGGTCGGTGACCAATTCGTTCTGTTCGTCTTGGCCAGGCGACCCTAACGTCGTTGGTTTTGCCATCATTGGAGGTCCGACGCGCTCACACATGCTGTTTGAATGTCATAGCCGCCGTCCACTTCTGCTGTGCGTGGCGGTGCGTGCGCTGTCGTCTCCGACATCGATCAACACTACTGGACTCGCGTCAGCCTCATCTTTCCTTCCATATCTGGGCTTAGTGTTTCCATTGGAGCACAATCAAAATTTAGGGGTTCTCTCTTTCCTCCATGGCGTCTTCCGCTACAACTTCTTCTGCATCTGTCACTTATACTTCTAATATGTCTGACTCATTAGCTTTTCCTACCAATGTCAATGTGCACTTGCCCATTGATAAGTTAGATGGCAAGAATTATACAACGTGGGTACAACGTTAAACTTTGGCTTAAACGACAGGGGTATCTTGATCATCTTACTCTCAAAGTGAGTAATGTTGCTCTCAATGATTTTTGCTGTTGGAAAAGAATTGATGCTCACTTATGCATGGTTCTCAAGAATACCATTCAATCTTCTTTGAAACCAATGTTTCGTACCTACGACACATGTTATGAAGTCTGGGAAAAGGCTAAATTGTTGTACACCAGTGACACTCACGGGGCAGGTAAGTTACGGGTAGTAGCTATCCCTACCCTACCCGCTGGATAAATATCCGTCCCGTATCCATACTTATATCCGTCGGGTATCCATTATGCGAGTACTCGCATAATTTTTTAGTATTCACGGGTACCCGCGGGTATTTACAAAAAAATAAAAATAAAAATTTAACAACTTATTTTGATCGTAAATTCAAATAAAATACAATACATAACATTTATAAATTTTAAACAAAGTCCAAATAACCCATTTAAATAATGTTGAATGACAATTTACAAGGAAATTATTTTTTTTTTTAAAACTAATTGATAAAAAAATAACTCATTCAAAATCAATATGTTAATATTTTAATCATGTTTTTTTTTTCTAATTTAAATTAGAGTGTAGCGGGTACGGGTATTCACGGGTACGGATACTATGATACCCGTACCTGCCTCGTTAACATGCGGGTATTAAAAATACCCATACCTGTTATCCACGGGTATTCATTTACAATATCCATTTTCTACCCGTTGTGGGTTTTATCTGCGGATACCTACGGATACAGATTTTTTTGACATCCCTACAGTCAATGTCTATATGGTGTTTGTCACAAACTTTTTAAAGTTGTTGCTCCTCGCACTCAGGACCCTATGGCTGATTATTTAGGTAAGATGAATGCTTTTTTTCATGCCTCTACTCCTGCCAAAGAAATCGAGCAACGATAAAAGTTCTTCATAGTTTTGATTGTACGCGGACTTGTTGAAAAATATTTCCATGTTCGTGATCAAATTTTGGCTTCTCCTGTTATATCCAATTTTACTTCTACTTGTTCCACCTTTTTGCGTGTGCCATATCAACCTTTCAATGATATACATGTCTTTGCCAATGATTCTTTTGCTTTGGCATCTCAACGTGATGATCGCAACCGCTCTCGCAAGCCAGAAAAATGGCATCACAAGTGTGACCATTCTGGTAAGCTCGGTCACAAAATTGATCGGTGTTATGTCTTACATGGTCGCCCTCCTCAATCTACTGCTATTGCTAAAACTGGTTCTCTATCACAACCATATATTGTGGACCCTCTTTCATCTGTTACCGCCACTGACAAATCTGCTATCATCAATGAATTTCTTAAAGGAGTGAGGATTGTAAGCTCTCTAGTTCCATGACTTTTGTTGTCCACATAGGTACATCTTTTGCTGGTCTGACTCAATCTTTGTCTATTGGTCCTTGGGTGTTGGACTTAGACGCCATATAGATCACATTACTGGTAACAAATCTTTGTTTTCCTCTTTGTCCTCTCCTGATAATTTACCCTTTGTTACAGTGGCTAAAGGGTCTAGTATTGTAGCTCATGGTGTGGAGACTATCAATTTTTTTCCTTTTTTATCCATTGATAATGTTCTTTATGTCCCTGAGACTCCTTTTAACTTATTATCCATTAGTTGTCTAATCTGTTCTCTTGATTGTGTTATTTCCTTTACCCAATCATCCCTGGGACTACTACCAATTCTTTTAACCAATTTATGGCTTCTCATGACATTCTACATCAAACTTCTTGTGTGTATACATCTCAACAAAATGGGGTGGTTGAGCATAAAAATAGACATCTTATTGAAACAACTCGTACTCTTTTAATTCATGGTTTGGTTCCTCAATCTTTTTGGGGTGATGTTGTTCTTACTACATGTTATCTCATTAATCGCATGTCTTCTTCGGTTTTAGATAATAAAATACCTCATTCCATTTTATTTCCTCATGAACTTCTTCATCCCTTACCTCTAAAGGTTTTTGGTTCTACATGCTTTGTTCACAATTTTAGTCTTGGTCTTGATTAATTGTCTCCTCGATCACACAAATGTGTTTTTTTTAGGGTTTACAAGATCACAAAAAGAATACAAGTGTTTTTCTCCTTCTCTGAATCACTATTTTGTTTCTGCAGATGTCACCTTCAATGAGTCTTGTTTTTACTTTAAAAGTCTGTCTCCTTCCAACTTAGTCTCCATCTAATAAAGTCCATATTCCTTGTACTATCACTATTCTTGTGATTTGTGATACTTCAGGTGTGTCTTGTCCGTCGTTAGTTTCTTCTCCACCATCCCTTTAGGTTTATGGTTGCCGACATCATTCTCAACAATGACCGAGTGACTCAACTCAAGTACTAACTATTTTGTCTCCTCCAACTCCTACACCTGAGTCTGACCTTCTGACACTTGCGTCTGACCATCCACTGCGTGACTTTCCTATTGCCCTCCGAAAAGGTATAAGTTCTACACGTAATCCCTCTCCGTACTATATTGCTTTAAGTTATCATAGATTGTCTTGACCTTGTTATACCTGTCTTTCATCTATTTCTTCTGTGACCATTTCCAAATCTGTTCGTGATGCCTTAGCATATCTTGGTTGGCATCAGGCCATGCTAGATGAACTTAGTGCTCTTAATAGTAGTGGAACATGGGAGCTTGTCCCATTAATGTCTGGGAAATCTGTTGTTGGTTGCAGGTGTCTTTTTGCTATCAAAGATGATCTTGATGGTATTATTGGTCACCTCAAAGCTCCTCTTATGTCAAGGGTTATACACAAAATTTTGGGAGTGTTATATATATTGTTTGATATTATTCTATCTTTAGTTTCATGTTATTATTCTTTATCTTGTATATGGGGCTTAGCCCATGTCTCCTTTACTATAAATACATTACCCTATTTGTAGTTTTACACAAGGGAGATTAATCCCAAACTTATTTTTCACTCTATTTAATAAGTTTCAAATCTTAGAGGAATCTCCATGTACACTTCTTCTTTTAAAGCTATAAGGAGAAAGACATTTTTGGGATCCAACTAGTGTAAGTCCCAACAAAAATGAATTGTTAGAACAAGAACAACTCGAAAAGCATTCATCTTTGCTATTTATGATGGCTTAGAGCTTGACCATCATGCAAATATAAATATGGTATGGTAATGACAAGAATAGCTCTTTCATTTTAAGTCCTTTACCCCCTTTGAAGTGCTTTCACGCCCTAAAGTCGAGGGCTAACTAAAATTTTCTATTTCAAGAACAGTGGCAACAATGGTGACATAAGAGACGATAACTTTGACAATGATAACATTTGTACCCCTTTTTACTTGAAGGTTAACTAATGAGTACACTTTTAAGAAATCTAGGATCTAATTTATTGTGATTAGTATTATGAGTGAACATGCATCCAAAGACTCAGCTAGGTAGACTTAACATTATGAGAGAAGAGGAAACAAAAGGTAATAGAGACTTTACAGAACTATTACCATTTAAGACAAGAGTAAGTAACTTGTTGATGAGATGTGTGAAAGTTAACACAACTTCAAGCTAGTTGGTTTTGGGAACAAAAATTTGCACAATGTAGGACCCAACCTATTTCTAATACATTGGGCCAACAATATTGAATGTACTCTTACCTTTCATGGATAGGATATGCGATCTAATGGACTTATTGATTCAATCATTGTTCTTAGGCAATCAAGTTCTTCCTTCTATGCTTTCATCATTGAAAAAAAAATGGCACAATAATGGGAACCCATTTGGCCAGACAACTGAAAACTCAAATCTACTCAATGCTAAATGGCATGTCACCACCCCTCTGAACGTGCTAAGGAGGTCACAACGACCTTGTCTGTGGTGGTAGCTGCAAGTGGGCTACATGCATTGATACTAGAGGTAGTGTGTGATGGTTTGTGCAATATGTTGATGACAATCTGCTAGTGTTGTGATTGGTGTAGTGGGGGGCATACTTTTCTAGTGCACCACTTACCTTATTGACAATGTTGGAGATCCTACATTGACTATAAATAAAAGCCAAATTATAATATAAAGTTGGGAGCAAAACTCACCTTATTGAGTTGGTTTAGTAAGGTTGGGTTAGGTATAAATTCCACTACCTTTGTATGGTATCAGAGTCAAATATGGTATTAGAGCCATTCATAGTTTATCTTTGACGAGATTTGGGCCTATCATGCCTCCTACTGTTGGGCTCCCTTTGACTTCCATGCACGATATCCTCGGTGTGAGAGGGTGTAATGGAGATCCCACATTGATTATATGTAAGGCCAAATAGTATATAAGTGGGGACAAACCTACATTATCAAGCCAGTTTAGTAAAGTTGAGTTAGGCTTAAATTTCACTAGTTAGTTGACTATGGTACTGGATAGTGGCAATTGTTTACCTGACAGCAGAAATAGGGCTCCAAAGATAGAGTGATACCTACTTGAATTATATTAGGAATACAAATTATTCTATTGATAACAGTCACACCAATTATATTCTCATCACCTCTATGAATAACAATCAAAATCTTTAAAATAAAGAAACAAAAGTACGCTGAAATGAATAGGATATTGTGGATATTTTCTAAAGATATTTTCTTCCAACCAATATAGATATACTGTGGATAATTATTCCTAATCATTTGTCGTTTATGCGCATGTATGACCTAGGCAATAAATATTGTGGTGCTTATTTGCGAGTGTGATTAACTATCAAGGTTTTGGATGATTTTTTATTTAAAATAAATTAACTAGAAGTATAAGCCATTACCAAGGGTATTTTAGAAAGAGTGTGTTAGAAAGTGTTGTCAACATTTTTTTATAAATGTTGAAGGTTTTTGAAAAGCCCCTTACCGACTAGATATAAGGCTAACTTACAATATATAAGTGAGTGCAAACCTCACTTTACAAGTCGGTTTCATCGGGTGAGTTAGGCTTGAAATCTACTTCTCCATAGCCACGAGTTAAAGCCTCTCCAAGCAAAGTTTGTTGAGTCTATTGTTTCACTCCCTACTGGGTCGCTATTGGACCACTTATATATGTGTCGGCGGGAGGGGATGTGTTGGGAGTGCGATATCGACTACAAATAAGGCCAATTTATAATATATAAATGAGTGTATACCTCACCTTACAAGCCAGTTTGTGAGGCCGAGTTAGTCTTGAAGTCCACTTTTCAACAAAGGCAATGATATCATTATTGGTTAAGTTTATCCTCCCTTGGATTATTAATAACATTATCAATTGACTTTGTTCCAAAATTTGTGGTTGCTAGTTAACCTTAAAATAAGTTTAATGTTTCATTCTGGCAGTTATCTGGGCTTTCAGATTTGGACAGAGAGGCTTTGGGTTTGGTTGTGAAGGCTGCAGCTGTAATGGATGAAATTTTTCTTCTACAGGTTGTGTTTACAATCCATTTATACTGTGTTTGTATTTCTTTGTTTTTGTATCTTGTCTCTATTTATTTTATGCTATTTGTTTAATTTTCATGCTCATGAAGTATGTAAAATTTAATGGTAACTTGGCTGTTAATCTTTTCTCCATGCAAAATTTTTCATACGTGTCATGCAGCATGCTTGATACCTTGGTTTTGTTAATAATGTTATGAAATTTGATGGGTAACTTGTTTCTTGCTCGAAAAGTTATTCTAATATTTGAACTGTAATTGGTAGAGTAGAACTAGCAAGATGGATATGTTCACATGATAGTGTACATTGCTGAAGTTTATCTATTTATTTTACTATCAGTCATGGTACAGTAATCCAGCTCTTAGAGATTGGTTGAAGGAGCATGCTGATTCATCAGAGTTAAATAAGTTGAAATGGTCCTATTATCAGATTAACAAGAGCCCATGGTAAGTGTTTTCTTGATAATTCAGTCTGCCAACTGAATGGTGTCTACAGTAGACTTGTAGACAGACTTTGATATTATTTTATGCCTTCCTGGACTTATTTGGCTCATTTTCTGTCACTTTATTTTAAGTTTTTCTACAGAATTTTTTATCTTAATCCAAGGCTCTCTTTTACCATCCAAGATAAGTTTTGACATGAAATTGCTAGGATCGGACAGTGTTCTTGACAGATATATAAACATGCATCTGCCTTGAACACTGCAAATTGTGTTCATATAATTTTCAGAGTAGAACGGAGGAACCCACTTATTGTAAAATGGCCCTTTTATGTCCAGTCATGTTGTATAATTTATCTATTAATTGTTGACAGGTCTAGCCTTGATGAAGATGTGGCATTCTTGACAACTGCAGATTCAGCAATAAGGTTGTTCTCTAACGCGACTAAGACAGTCAGAGATTGGAAGGGTGTGGAATACAGAGCAGCATTTCCCGTGCCGAAACCTGCTGGCGCTAATTTCTACCCACCTGACATGGACAAAATGGTATTATTACACCAAATATATGCTGTTAAAAGAATTCATTTGCAAATTTGAAAATTATTACAGTTTTATCTTGCAGGAGTTTGATTTATGGAAGGACAGTCTTGAAAAGGATGAACAGAAAGAGGCAACAGGATTCTTCAGTGTTATTAAAAGGCACAGTGAATTTATTTTAGATTCTCATCAGTCTGATAACAAAGGAAGTTCTCATGATCTATATATAGTTCCTTACTCCGAAGAATACCAGCCTCTTCTTGCAAAAGCTGCCGATTTATTGCATAAAGCTGGAGACATTACCGACTCGCCAAGGTAATGTTTTCTGTCCATATTCTCATTAGTAAGCGCTCATTCTTCTGCTCTATGTTAAATGTTAGAAAACATGATTCAAAGGAGGAAATTGGGAGAACCATATAAAACTGAAAATACGATTGTATTAATAACGAATAAAAATATTTTAGTAAGAGTATAATGAGAATTATATGGCTAATCTGAACCACTAATTTCCCAACTAATTTTCTAAGTGATTCAACAAACTATAATCTACATTTTATATCTCGAACAACCCACCGCAAGCTCGAAGATGTGCACTACACTTCCAACATGGTATGGAACAATTCAAATTTCAAACCAAAGCGAAAATACAATGAAACATGCTGGAAATAAATCTTTCTTCTGCCATATTGACTTGCGCAGCCTGCATCACTGCAACACCACCAACACTTTCTTCATTTCACTGTATTCTTTCTAGGCCTGTATTGCCATACATCAATCAATCGTTTTTAATAGGGATGGGTAAATCAGGTCATCTCAATGCACTGACAACCCTCCAGTCTTTGGATGCCAAAATTGCAGCATGGGATGAGGTGGATGCGTACTATCATGGTTGTGGAATGCCATGACTTCCGAAGTGAGTGATGCTGATATGTTTTTTACGAAGACAACTAAGGAAGTATGGGATACCTATAAAGCAAATTATTCCAAAGTTGATGATGCTGTCCAAATCTATGAGATTAAGATGAAAGTCTTTGAAACAAAACAAGGGATTTACTCAGTTTGTGATTATGCCCGTACACTACAAAATTTGTGGCAAAAGTTAGACCATTATGAGCAATTTGAAGCAAAAGGTAATGAATATAAGGAGAAGGACAAGATTTACAAGTTCTTGATAGGGTTAAACATGAGTTTGACTTTGTTAGAATTCAAGTGCTAAGGAAAGACCTATCCTCACTCAATGAGACAATGGTTGTGTTTTGGGCAAAAGAGGCTTGTAGAGGAGTAATGTTAAAACCCCCATCAGCTGAAAGTTCAACCTTGCTTGTACATAACAAGGGGAAGAAAGTTGGACAAAGACTGATCACTTCATCTGGAAATGAAGTAGGAGGAATAGATATACCTAAAAGATATAATAAAGACTCCCTTTGGTGTACCTAATGTAAGAAGTTGTGACACACTTGAGTCAAGACAATTGCTGAAAACTTCATGGGAGGCCTTCCAATTCAAACTGGTATTGGTCACTGTTGGAAGTATCACATCGACTAGAGATAAGGACAATTTAGAGTATATAAGTAGGTGCAAACTTCACCTTATAAGCCGACTTTGTGGGCTGGAGTTAGGCTTAAAGTCCACTTCTTAACATGGTATCAGGTCACCCATTAATGTGTAGTCCCAAGCATGAGATGTATATACTTCGACGTAAGCGGTGTGTTAGAAGTCCCACATCAACTAGAGATATTGCTAATTTGGAGTGTATATATATATGTATATATGTATATGTATATATATATATATATACATATATATATATATATATATATATATATATATATATATATATATATATATATATATATATATATATATATATATACATATATATATATATATATATATATATATATATATATATATATATATATATATATATATATAAAAGTGAGTGCAAACCTAACCTTATAAGTTAATTTTATGGGCTTAAGTTAAGCTTAAAGTCCATTTCTTAACATACATCTAAAGGAATTCAAGGTTGAGGACGTACTAAAGTCCATAAGGCACAACTAGGCCCAATAGAAGCAATTCTTCACAACCCACTACAGAGTTCAACATAAGGATATTATGAAATTAAGGGGTTGTTGGACACATTAACAAAACCTGGAGACTCATGTAAATGCTTCTTAGCATTTTCAGGTAATATTCATTACTCCTATGTCTCAATGCCTTAAATTCGTCTAAAGGTGTTTAGGTAGTTGACCTTGGATCCGTAGACCACAGGGTGAATCATCTACTAGGTTTATATCTTATAGATCTTGTCCAAGCAACAAAAAAGTTTCCAGTTGCAAATGGCACTTTCATTAAGTTGTGGGAGAAGAAGATATTATGATGAACCAAAATCTAATTCTGAAGGATGTGTTTTGCATGTGGCCAAATTACTTGCCAATTTCGTTTTTGTTCACAAGCTTACAATAGATTTACATGTTTGGTGGTTTTTAATCCTACAACCTGCCAATTTCAGAATCTAAGAAAAGGGAAAATGATTGGACTTGCCAAGGAAGACAATGGCTTGTACCTTCTAGAGGAGGCTAACAAGATGCATAGCACTAAGAATCAAATTTCTTTGTTTGTGCTATCAAAATCTTGTTATATTACCTTTGTTTTGATCATCCATCATTTAGTACCCTAGAAATTATGTTTTCTAATTTATTTTAAAAAGTTGACATAAAAATGTTTCTTTTGTGATACTTTTGAATTTGCATGTAGTTGCTCTCAATCAATAAAAGATAGCAGCTATCAATTGGTGGTATTTTTATTGGATCTTCTCATGCTTCTAAGGAAGGTCCCAGGTGCAACTTCAACCCCAACAAGGAGGGCAGATGGAAGATTTATATTGGGATTGAGAATGAATTGCATGATATTTACTTAACTTTGACAAGAGTTTTTCTGAAGTGAGAGGGGGCATATGTCCCATTGGATATATTGAAGAAAATTATGTTGGGACTAAAGAATAGTCAGATAATTAGAAATTTAAGAAATTTATTTTATGTTTTGTTGTTATTTTATGTTTTGAACTTGAAATTTGTTGTGTTTTTGATTTGATATTATTGTTATTTGAATTTCTAGTCATAATATTATTATTGGTTATGTTCTCTTTCATTATTATTCCATTACAATTATAGTTTTGTATTCTTTTTTTTCTTTAATAATCTGTATGTATGTATTGTATTTCTTTATTGGGTCCTCTATATTTTCCATTATTCAATATCGATAACACTGTACTATACTATGAATTACTTTATTGTACTCTTTTACTGTTCTTTGAGCTTTTTATTATGTGTGGCCCCATGAAGTGGGTGTAACTTGATTATCCTATCAATATGAATATTTGGACACTAAATAATAACAAACGCTGGTTAACTCGTTCCTTCCTGCTGTAGTTTGAAGAGGCTGCTACATAGCAAGGCTGATGCTTTCCTCTCAAATAATTATTATGACTCAGATATAGCCTGGTTGGAATTGGTTAGTCATATCCTGTCATTTATCACGGTTCCACCAGTTCACGTGTCTGGATTCTTAGTCATGCATGCAGACATGAACTCACTACTCTACTTTCATGATAATATTAAAATATTTGTTCTACTTTTGACCGTGTTATTTCCATTCTCTTCTGTACATAATTTGGTTACTTTCCTTTGCAAAACAAAATAGAAAACATCACGTCTTTTATCTTAACTGCCTATGCCTGACTAAATCCAAAGATTTATCTATGTAGAAGGTGATAATTTTTATTTTTTGTGTGAACAAATACTATTAATCTTATATTGTTTTAACTTATTGCCAAATTGTTTTAATATATGTGAGGGCATGGTTCTGTTTTTAGTTGTGTCGTGCAAATCAGCAAGACATAAACCTTTGAAATCTTGGGGTCGCTACAGAAAATGTGAATTGGCGATCAATTTGAATCTGAATTGATTAAAAAAGCATTACGAAATTTTGGCCTTTACTTATTAAATGGTCTTGCACCCAACGAAATTACTTGAAAAATTATGCTTTCATGGATAGGCTATTTTACTAGTGAGCGATTTTAGTAATGTTTCTCTAAATTATGAATGTTAGTATTCTCACTGTAATGTGTTTTTATAGTGATAAATTTTAGGATAAAAAAATTGTATCTTTCTGTTTTCTTGCAGGACTCTAAGTTGGATGTCACTATTGGGCCATATGAAACTTATGAGGATAAGCTTTTTGGATATAAGGTAATTCCTAACAATGAAACATATAAATTCTTACACTCCCTCAAGTTGGGGCATAAAGATTGTATGTATTAACAAATTCTGTATAAATTTCCTTGGATAATGACTTTTCTTAAACAAAACGACAGTCAATTTCTATGTATTTTGCTCTTTTTGAAACACAAGGTTGGAGGCAATGTGTAGAGTTGCTTGATTATTATCCCAATACACCCTCTCTCAGAAAGTAGACGATAACTTCACTATAGTGTACAAAAAAAGGAAAAAGTTGTAATTAAACATCTGTAATGGACTATTATAAATAGTCATATGAGTGAAGAGAGGGGACAGGTTTTGGAGATTAGTGAGAAGGATTGTGGAGAGTGGGGTTCTCTCTAATAACCTTAGTTGTATTGTTGTACTAAAACTCTTTCTGATCATTGACTCTGTTACCTACTAACTACATTGGTATGGGAATTGGAGTATGGAGAGCAATAAAACTTATCTCTATTCTTTTTAATATCAATTTTATCAATTGGTATTTAGAGCCACGATCTTAGCACTGTGGTGCTTTTTGACGGGTATGGTGAATATAAGAATGGAATAAAGAATGGGTGGGTTGGAGAGGATGTTGCAAGAATTTGACCTTTGTGGACAAAAGAGCTTAGGGGAAGGAGAAGACAGGTGGCAACCACACTCTCACGGTGAGGAAACATGATATTCTTGTTTTTGCAGGTGAAGAAACTTATGGTTGGACAAATAGGCTGTAGCAGTATTTTCATTTAAAGGAAAGTATTGAATATAGTGAAAATAGGGTTTGAGATTAATCTCTCCCTTCTGTAAAACTACACATAGGGTAATATATTTATAATAAATGAGACATGGGCTAAGCCCAAAATACAAGATAAAGAATAATAACAAAGAAACTAAAGATAGAAGATAAAGATAAGATATCTAATATATGTAACAATATATCTAACACTCCCCCTCAAGCTGGTGCATACAAATCGTATGTACCAAGCTTATTACAAATATAATCAATTCTCGATCCCTGTAAAGACTTAGTGAAAATATCTGGTAACTAATCACTTGAGTTAACGAGCTCAGTCTTGATGTCTCCGTATACACTATAATTTGACCTATCTCTATTCGATGTGCAATCTCCAACATATGTCCTCATGTTAAGGACGGGACATCTCGAGTGTGGGAATAAATATTTGTGAGTGATCCAATAGCAAGTGACATGATAGGCCCAACAAACCTACCTACTAGTTGAATAAACTCTCCCTCTCCCTTTGGCATTTCCTCGTTGAATAAAGATAGGCAAAGAGGAATTGATCTGTTGAGATACTAAGTTGAAAGAAAGAATATATGAGAAAAGTTACTTCAGAGATCTTACTTAGATCTTTCTTCAAATTCATTTATATATACATAGATATGTGTATTCTTGCAAAAGAAGTACAAATAGAGAGAAAAAGAAACAAAATACAGTTCACGCTTAGGACCCTAGACAACAATTACGTAGAACATAATGCAACTTTTATGAAGTTTCTCAAAATATAAAATTAATTATTCTTTACACTATCTAATGAAGTTGTTTGACAAATCTGGGCTTGTCGAAGGAAAATTTCTATTCATTACCATCTACTTACCATCGGATTTTAACATTTTAAGTTGTTGCCCCTTGTAGTCCCAAAGGTTCTTAATAGTTTCAACAATTCTTGAATAATTTGAGATTGACTGGATGAATCCATTGAGGGAAGATATTCCGACAATCATATGTGAAATATCTTTCCATCATCACTATCATTTTCACATCCACATACGTTATTTGACAAAAGTGATACTTGGCAGGATTATGCAAGCATTCAAATGAATAAAATATATGGTTTGTAAAGTTGTTTTGAGGTAAGCATAAAGTAACATTGACTGGCTAGAGAGCTTAATTTACCAAATTTTGGGTCAATTAAGCTTGAAGAATATCTGAAATTATCTATTGAATACGGATGTGTTGTTTTGCATTGAATCTCTAAATTCTTCTATACTATCATGAATAAAGAATATAAATTATTTGAATGTCTAAATTTACTGGAAATTTTCCAGCATCCCACTTGGAATGACAAATGACACTAACTTTGAATTAAGGAATCAATAATTGCTTTGCAATTCTTTTAGGCTACCTTTGAAGCATATATTGGAATCAAGGACGATGAAGCAACAGCTCAATTGAAACTCTTTGGGGATAATTTGCAGGTTTATACTTTAAGCATTTCATTGAGAGCTAGTTTTGTAATTTTTATTTTTTCTAAATAAGTGTATTTGACACCTTAATTCTCAAATACTTCTACCTATTAAGCTTCTGGAGCAAAACCTCCCTATGGATAGTGCATACAAATCAAAAGATGTGTCGGCAGCACCTATCCGTGTTATCCAACTTCTATATAATGCTGGGGTAAGTGTTAGGAATATTTGAATACTGTTTGAGTCTCTGTGTTTGTGTGTGTGTTTTAGGGTATGTGTGTAATAGAAGTAGAAAGATGCTTCTGAGTTTTCAGTTCTGGCAGTAATTGTGGAGTTCTTGTTGAATTTCAATGGGTTAACTATACAGTCCATAATATCTGGTTTAAGCAGTTATTATGCTCGGAAATGTTTTCCATATCTTTTCTGATAAAATTCCAAAGCCATTCTCCATTTTAATGGGTTATTTATGCTTAAAACTGGAAATTTTACACTTATGAATTATTTCAGGATGTGAAGGGACCGCAAACTCTTGCTTTCAATCTACCAAATGATGAGAGTATTGTAAAAGACCGGGGAACATCAATGGTCATGCTTAAGAATGTTTCAGAGGCTAAGTAATATTTCCGGCCCTTAAATTTCTAGTTTGTTGAAGTTACCATTTACAATTATGAATTGCATTTTTTGGTTACATCCTTTTCTAAATGGATTATTTATCTTGGGGGAACCTGTCAATTCTTAACAGGTTCAAGCATATTCTTCTTCCTATAGCTGCTGCTTGTGTTGCAGAGGAGCAACAAGAACTTGTAGATTTTGAGTCATTCTTTACTCACACAATTTGCCATGAATGCTGCCATGGAATTGGACCGCATACCATAACACTTCCAAATGGCCAAAAGTCTACTGTCAGATTGGTTAGTTACAATACCTCACTTGATCAATTTCTTTGATTGCTAAAATTTCCATGTTAAACTTACTAACAGATTAGCCAGACTATGATGTTAGTCCGAGGCACTAAATTGATTGTCATATTAATATTAATATTAATATTATTATTATTACATTTACTTATTATTATTACATTTACTTAATAAAATTTGCCCTGGATATGATGCTATAAGTATATATGGTAAGCTTGCTGTTTATAGGACTAAACTTGGTAATGCTGGATCATTAGGCAAGTGTGAGAAAATGCAAGGTTAGGGATGAAACATTGTATCTGTGAGAGAGCGAGAATAGTACATACTACAATTGAATAGGACTAATAATATCATGCATGGTGATAAAACTCTTCACGGAGATAGCAAGGAAAGGTAAATCTTTATAGATTATCTTAAAAAGTGGGTTTTAAACTTAGCACACTCCCACAGAATCAATTCATAAAAGGTGAGGTTTGCACTTGCTTACATACTATAACTATAACTTGCTCATATCTCAAGTTGAAGTGGGATCTCTAACACACTCGTTCATGCTTGATATTGGACATTTTCAGCGTGAAATTAGATATCAATGGGTAGTCTGGTAGCGGGTGGTAATATTCTAGTTTGATCCACAACCAATTCAAAATTTCATGATATTGAACCCTCTGTTGTTTTGACGACTCTGGTCTCAATGTCATAACAGACAAAAAACTTTTTTTAATGGGCAAGAGTTGTTTGAAGCATCCCATATTTCTTCAGTGGAGGAAAAGACCATAAAGTTTCTACCTATCTCGAGAACCATGGAATGTCTGCAAGTCATAATCAATGAGTCTTCACTATCCCAACTACTTAAATTAGGGTCAACTAACCCTAATTCTCCACCATCAATGTGATCTAATCATGACCGTCTCTTGAGATCCTCTGAATGTACTAGGTCCACTGCAAATAGTTCGGTCATCAAATTCATAAGTACTCACTACATTGAAGATCGTTAGGACCGAGAGGAATGAATTTCACCTTTGATATTAAAAAAAAAACATAAAAAATATCCCAGATCTATTAGAAAAGAGAACCTGTTTCATAAGAGAATTGAAAATCTCAGATGTACTCAAAGCTGAGACAAATTCGAAGTCACTGTCCTTCTGAACAAACTCAAGGTTTTTCAGAGACGTTGGCATTGGTGACGACATGTGGGATTTCCTTAAACGATGCAATTTCTTGCATTGGGTGCACTTCTTTGACCCACCACCGTCCTCAACCATAATGACAAGGCAGATAGTGGTGGCATGTGGTTGTTTATTTGTTGGTGCAGCAGCAAATGTAGAGCTCCTAGTATTAGGGACCTCTAATTGTAATACCAACGTATAGTACGCAGGGGAACAAGGAATTAATTTTACTGATAAAAATCATACAAATTACATTATCAACAAAATGGAATTGCGAAAAGTAGGAATAGTCCTCTCCGTGAAGTTGCTAGAGTCCTCCAGTTGTATGTTTCTAATATCTATTAATGAGAAGCAGCCCATATATCTCATCAACAGGTTGTCCACTCATGTTTGGAATGTTTTTTTGTTTTTTTTTCCAATTGAACACGTTTTTTCCGTCTTTCCTTCTTCACACCTAGTGTTAACTCTGCCATGTCATGTCTTTGGGTATGTTACCTTTGTCCATTCTTGTAGTTCACACCCATGGCTGGGTAGATTGTATAGATGCCAAATTATAGTAAATACAAATGATTATAGGAGACTTTATTTATACATGATATGATATGCATATAAATTAGTTTGAATAAATTTGTTTCTAATAAGATATCCCTATAATTATAAATATCCTAATTAAATAAGGAAGTTAATTATTAAATGTACAGGAATAAATCCTAAGAGATCTTCTAAGATTCTCTAATTATTCTATGATATTATAAGATATTTCTAACATTTCTAACACTACCAGCCAAATTGAAGATCAAGAAGCTTTCAGCTTGTTGCATCAATTTCCAAACAAATAAATTGAAATATAAAAAATGAGCTTGTGAAACAGCCATGAAACTCACTTTTGCTGCTTTGTTTCAATCTTTATTGCAGCATGACACTATTGTTTCTTCAAGAGTGGGAGGGTGGTGTTCTGTTCCACTCCTCTGCAATTGCGACACATTTGACATGCATAACAGATGAATGAAGATTAGATATAGATAACAATGAAATCAACACCCAAAATGAAACCCAACTAAACTCGCGGAACCATCATTCGACTTGTGAGTTTAGATTAGTTTGAACGAGTTTACTATAGTTTACACGAGCTAGATCAATAGAGTTAACCTGTTTCATGGATGGAAGAATGTGAGACTCAAGATATTGCAGTCTTAATTGTGAGGGGTTGTTGGAAATCAGCCTTAATTGTAGTCAGCCCTAGCTGCCTTATTTATGCCCTATTTGAGGGCTGGCATAGTTGTAGCCTCAAATGTGTTGATTAAGTCTTACATTAAATAGAGATATAATTTAAAGAAAAATATAAATCATGGGTTGTCTTCACCATGCAAAATGATTCTGTGGTGTTGAATTAGAACCTAATTCCAAATTCTAAGAAGTTTCTTCCTGGTTCAGCATTAGAGCTCGTATCAAGTAACCTATCATCTGGAACGAGCCTTAAACAGTCATTTTGGGATTGGTTTGGCTAATTTAACAGTTATCACCAATTTAATAGTATGGTATAACACAGTGAAGTTGACTTCTCTGTCTTTTATTAGATGGATGTATATGTTTCAAATCTTTTGCATTCAGTAATCATTGGATCCTACCAATCACGTAATGAGAAACATCTTTAGCTTAGAAAAATATTATTCTGTGTATACTTTATTGCACCTATCTATTTGTATATGATTACTGCAATGTCTTTCCTTTTCGTGCAGGAATTACAAGAATTTCACTCAGCTGTGGAAGAAGCAAAAGCTGATATAGTTGGCCTTTGGGCATTGAGGTTTTTAATCTCCCAGGTTAGTTATTATACTCTTTTATTTGCTCACAGGATTAAAAAAGGAAATATGTTGAGGGAAAATAAATACATTACAGGAAGATCAGGAGTCGTCCTAACTATGAGAAAACCTGTAAAAGGAACAGGAACAAGAAGGGAAACCATGAGCTTAACTGTTCACTCTATATCTCTGAATTTTTACGAAACAAACCCCCTGAAAAATCCATGTTAGACAATAAGTCTTACATTATATTCTTAAGCTACATGACTATGCAAACTTATAGAGCACAAATGGTAAAACTTCCTTTCTTTCAGCAAACTTCCATGTTCAGGCTTGGTAGGACAACGGAATTTTCTTCACTTGACAATTTACACAACTGTTGAACAACTGTACAATTAATATATTTACTTAAGATCAGACATTATCAATGCTATACACCTTTTGTAGAAATATTAACTATGCTTTATATGTCTGTCTTCATCACTTGGTAGCTAAGTTGTTTCACTGTTTTTGTTTTGTGTTTGGCTTCTTAGGTTTTGTAGACATCTTTATTTTGGAGCTTAGAGAAGATGCTAATGTCATTGATTTTCTCTATGATTTTGCCAGGATTTGCTTTCTGAAAGTTTATTGAAGTCGATGTATGTTTCTTTTCTTGCTGGATGCATCCGCTCAGTACGTTTTGGTTTAGAGGAAGCTCATGGGTGCGCTGCTAACTTTACATTCTAGTTTCATCTTGTTTTATTGTTGTGAGGTAATTTAACATCTAAATCTTCTGCATATTGTCAGAAAAGGACAAGCATTGCAGTTCAATTGGTTATATGAGAAAGGAGCCTTTGTATGGAATACTGAAGGCACAATTTCTGTTGATTTTACCAAGGTATTTCTGGCTTAAAATTAGTGTTTCTATCATGTCCCCCCATCTTGAGTTTGTTTGCCTAGAGATGGGTGATATTAATTAAGTTTTTCTTCCTCAAGATTGAAGAAGCAGTTGAAAGCTTGAGCAGGGAGATACTCACCCTACAAGCCAAAGGTGATAAAGAGGCTGCTGGTTTACTTCTCCAGAAATACTCCGTGTTGTCTGAACCACTGAAAGTTGCTCTAAAAAAGTTGGAGAATATTCAGGTATTATCAACCACAGTACTGTGTTAGTTGCACTGTTTTTAAAACCAGAGCAGACAGCCTGGTTCAATTGGGAACCAGTCTGGTGATTAGCCTAGTAGCTTAGAAAGTTCTGGCTTCTCAAAATCAACGCTATCTGGTCAAAAGCTGGAACAGAAAAACTATTTTGAACCAGTCTTTTATATTTTTTTATTTGTTTAGTTTTAATTTAATCTTATGAAAAGCATACAAGAGGGTGCAAACTTCATCTTATAAGCCGATTTTGCTGAGTTAGACTTTAAATATTACTTTTTTTAAGATTGTATCATAGTTATTAAAAACCTTCCTAGCAAGGTGTTGGGCCTCTTATCACCACTATTGGGTTTCCTCTAGTCTTGCTGGATATGTTTAGTCCTAGGCCTAAGATGGTGTGTCGAAGAGCGCACATCAAATAAAGATAAAGTCAAATTATAGTATACAAATGAGTTCAAATCTCACCTTACAAACTGCTTTTATAGGGTTGAATTTGACTTAAATTTCACTTTCTTCATAAATCTAAAATATCATTAAGATAAATGAAAGTATATATTTCAAATAAGTGCCAATTATCTTTCACTATTATTAATTTATATCTCAACATATAATTTAGTCAATCATATTAATCTACACATGTTGATTACTCATAATTTTATATTATTTTATTATTAAGTATGATATATTATTAAAATTTAAATTTAAGGCTACAATTAACTTTTTTAGCTCCTATACTTCCATTTATGTTCAATTTTGGTCTGTATACGCAATTGGATCTTCAGTTTTGTTAGAATCTTGTGAGTATAGTAATGGTAAAATTCTGTATTTAGGTTATTAGCCTAATTCTATTTTCTGTAATTATGTTCTGAATATTTTGTATTAAGCTTCCCCCCCCCCCCCCTATAAATTAAATAGCTCCGTTGTATCTAAATACACAAAATCATATGTTTTCTTGTTTCTCTATCTACATGACATTAGAACCTATATCTGTTTTTGGTAAATTGACTACTCTGATTGGCTCACCTTTTCTATTAAGCATACGCAAAAGTGGGTATTATGAAGTTTCACATAGTATGTGTCAACTTTTGGAGGGCAACTTAAATGTCTATTAAACAACTTTGCTTAATCTCAAAATTAGAAGAAAATAATTTCTCTTTTATTCAGTTTGATTACATACATCTGATTGATATATATGTACTTAATGCATTTTATATGTGAATAACGAAGATTTGCATTTTCCAGCTTAAATATGTGAATAGCATGGCCTAGTCTATCTCGACTAGAAGTATATAGGAAAAAGAAAACTGTGAGGACCTGGAAATTAAATTAATTATTAAAATCTTGATCGTATTATTAAAATCTTATAATTATTTTTATTAGACTCTATAGTCTGTTTGTGCATACAGAAACTAATTCCGGATATATTGTATGGTGTATGTACCCTAGGTACCTGTTGATGTAGCTCCAACCTTTCCCATTGCCAGCAAAATATTACAATGAAGGCAAGAGAAGCAATGTGCAAATTTTCGATGCTGTACCATCTTTTTGTAAGCCTATCCTTGAGCTAGTTGTTACTGTGTAACGATGGAATACTTCTCTTTCTTTGGGATGTTGCTGTTTACCGTTCATTGATTCAAATAAAAGCAATCGGTGTCTTTTAGACGTTAATTAAATTACAATGTTGTTATTACGCAATGATGAATGGCACAACTTACATTGGATCGTTTGAATTCCTAAGTTCTGATATCACTCTTGTTGATGGTAGGACATAGTGAAAGGTTGCATCGTAAACCTTAGATTGGGTTTATCATATATTTTGATCTGGAAATAGAGCAACATCTTACATGTCACCCGAAAAAGAAATTAAGTCAAACAGTGTACAATATGTTACTGATAATGAGAAGACTGAGGTGGGAAAGGAAAAGGAGAGGTGAAAGCACTACGGAGTGTGATGGAAGCAAGTAAAAGTGGTATCTTAAGATCATGAAAGCATGCTCAATGCTCTAAACTAGAAAAATTAAAATCAATCTTATAAATCTGCTGTTATACAACTACCCACTGAGAAACTATGAATAATATGTTCATTAGTTATTCTGCGCCATATTAGTTAGGGTATTAAACATTGTTTTATCACGGGTATAAAACATTTACTATTACATCTGTCTATTATTATTTAGATAAAAAGTCTCACTCTTTTCCAAATATGTTGAACATCTTCCTGATTACATGTTCTGGGTAAGTTATGGAATATATTTAAAAATGTTACGGATTTATTGTTTCAAAAAACTTGCAATTATTGTTTTAATACTGATTTAAGAATAAGGTCATTTGGAACAATTTCAAAATTACGTTTTAGTCAATTTATAACTATGTTTTTTTTTTAGATTATGGAACCCTAAATGTTTTTTAACTACATAATCTATAATAAATTGTAAATTAGATGTATGCAATATAAAGTAAAAAAAAAGGTCGAATAACTGATATAAAACATAGTTGCAAATTGAATAATCTAAAATGTAGTAGTTTGAACAGTATATTAGAATGTAATGGATAACTGTATATTAAATTATGTAATATGAAACTATATGTTATTAATGTATTTGGAATTATATTTTAGATTGAATAATTTAGAATTACATTTCATATTCTATAGCTTAAAACTATGTTTGAGATTCTATTTAAACCTATATTTCGTATTTCCTAATTTTGAACTATATTTGAATGGTATAATTTTAAATAATATTATATTACATAATACAGAATTATATTTTTCATATCAAGTCATCAAAGTTATAATTATATTAGATAATTTAAATATAGTGCCAAATTGACAATGAATGAATGACTATATTAATAATTTTTCATATTATTGGGCGGAACAATAAATTATGGGTGGAATAGGAATTACAAAATATGCAAATACTACTATTTAAATACTATGTGCACTACACGATGGTACTCTTCATTTCGACAAGTAGCAACTCAATTTAACTTGTTTTCTTAACCCTTGGCCTCTTAGACTTTTTCTTTGATATTGAAGTCAAACAGATACCCGATTAATCTCTTCTCATTCGTGATCTTCTACTAAACTTAAAATTGGCTATGTTATCAACAAAATTGCCAATTTATGGCAACTTCTCTTGACACTCTCTAGGTTATATTCAAGAGAATTCTTTGGTACCTCAGGCACCTTTCATGGTCTTTTTATGAAATAAGTTGTTGAAAAGTCCATTTCTCTTACACTGTTATATGTGATTTTGATTGGCCTCAGATACTGGAGGTCGTAGATCCACCTCTAGGTGCTTCTTTGTCATGGCCCACAAAAGGACAATAGGAGAGGCGCCTTCTCCATGCACCTCCAAGTTTTCTTCAGTATCTCCCAAATTTATCATTTTACCCCTAATTAATTTGTAGCTGACAGTGGGTGAAAACGGGTGGAAGAGCAGTAAATGATATTTACTATGACAACTATTTTGTTTATCTGAGTTGCAGCCCCAAATTATTTTGATAGCTTCTTTCTCGTCTCCCTTTCTTCTCCAAGTCCTTTGTGCTTTCTAAGTGTGGTCCCATTTCTGAATGGTTCCTTCATTTTAATTCTCTTCTTTGTGCTTCATTCTCTCCTTGAAGGTGGTCCTTGGTCCGAGGAGGTTCGTGTTCAGTTTCATTAATTTTATTTTTGAAAACTCTCCTGTTTATTCTCTTCTCATTCTCACTGTGCTTCATTCTCTTCTGTCCTTGAAGGTGGTCCCTGTCCGAGGTTCAGTTTCATTCATTTTTTTCTTGAAAGCTCTCCTCTTGTCTTTTCTGCTAGCAGGTTAGCCTCCTTCCAAATGTTTTGTAATTTGATTTGAATGGTTGGAATGTTAATGTTAATTTTGTATTTTTTTTTCCTTTTTATTCTGTGAAACAGATTTCGTGATCCGTTTCAGAAAAATATGAAATGGATCTCATAATCTGTTTCAAAAGTTTCCATGTTTTTTTATGAAACGGCTTTTGGAATCCGTTTCATACTTTTCTGAAACGGATCACGAATTCTGTTTCACAAATTTTAATTTTTTTTCCAAAAATGGAATTCGTGATCCGTTTCAGAAAAGTATGAAACGGATCCCAAAATCCGTTTCATAAATTTTTTATGAAACGGATTTCGGGATCTGCTTCATACTTTTCTGAAACGGATCACGAATTTCGTTTTGAAATTTTTAAATTTGAATTTCATTTTTGAAATTTTTAAATGAAGGGTTCTTGACCTTTTATTAACCCTAATCTTTGTTTTTGTTCATGAAATAAAATAATGTTGTTTAGGTGTTTATGTGCGCATTGAATGTGGATTTAGTGTGTTGGTATTGAATGTGGATTTAGTGTGTTGGTGAGTGAGTGCAGTGGTGTGCGTGAGTTTGTGAGTGAGTGTGTATTGGTGCGTGAGTGAGGTGAAAATGGTTTGTATCACTCTCTAAATATTCTCTATCACCACCATGCAATCAATTTTGAATATCACCACCATGCAATCAGTTTTGAATGTGAATTGACTCTGATGAAACAGTTTTGAAATTGATGAAATGTTGGCAGAATTTGTGTCTAACTTCGTGTTTGTCTAAGAACTTTGCATCTCTATGAGAACTTTACTTTGCATATGTAGTGTCTGTTGTGTAATAGGTGAGACAGTCTAGTGAGGTGTCGTGTTGCATTGTTTTCTCTGATACGTGTTGCATTGTTTTATGATATTCTTATATGTTATTATGTGCTTGCCCTTAATGGGGTTGTTTGACGTATTAAAATATTTTATTTTTTTATTATAGCTCATTATGGAAGATCACCATTTTAGTTATTTGAGTTTCTTGGATTCTCAAGTGGATTCTCAACTAATTTGTAGTCTCATGTCAGACTTTTCTAATTTTGTTCATGATATCTGCGAACAAGATTATACATATCATTTTACAATCGATGATATCTTCCCAGCACGTGAAGATTTAATTAAGTGGGTTAGAGGGGTTGCTTTTAATCTTGGATTTGTTGTTATTATTCTAAGATCAAATAAATATAATGGACAACCAGGAAGAAAGACCCATGTATTATTAGGTTGTGAAAGAGGTGAAAATATAGAAAATACAAATGTGATATAGAACCGAGTTTGTCTGGGACAAGAAAATGTGATTGTCCCTTTAGATTGAGAGGGAGACCCATCTCTCAAGGGGAGAGATGGGTGTTGAACGTAAAATGTGGTTACCATAATCACGATGTCTCATCTACTCTAGTTGGTCACCCTTATGCGGGTAGATTGAAGTCTACTGAACAGTCGTTGCTTATTGATATGACTAAAAGTCAAGTAAAACCTGCAAATATACTTCTCACTCTCAAAGAAATAGATGAGTGTAATGTTACAACTTTGAAGCAAGTATATAATGCAAGATATAGGTACAAACGTTCAATATAAGGTTCAAGGACTGAGTTACAACAATTAATGTTGATGTTGGAATGTGATCACTATATCCATTTTAGTAGATGTGTTGATGAATCTGATGTGGTTAGCGATCTGTTCTAGACTCATCCTGATGCTGTGAAGTTGTTAAATTCATTCAATATTGTGTTCTTAATGGATAATACTTACAAAACTAACAAATATTGGTTGCCATTGCTTGAGATTGTTGGTGTGACCTCAACAAGATTAACTTTCTCAGTTGCGTTTGCATTTTTATCCAATGAAAAGCAAAATAATTTCACTTGGGCTCTTGAAAGGCTAAGAGGTCTGTTTATGACGTCTAAGGGTGGTCCACAAGTCATTGTAACTGACAGGGATCTGGCTCTAATGAATGTTGTTGGCACTGTGTTCCCTGAGTGTTATCATCTTCTATGTCGTTTCCATATTCAAAAATATGTGCAGGCAAAGTGCAAAATGTTAGTGAATTCTATTGATGCATGGGATGTTGTACTACAAGCCTGGGAGAATGTCATGGACTGCGAAGATAAGTTAAAGTTTAATGATTGTGTTAACCGTCTTGAGCTTGTTTGCCAGTCATGGCCTGTATTATTTGAATATGTTAATGACTCGTGGATCATTCCTTACAATAAATACTTTGTGAAGGCATGGACGAACAAAGTTATGCATTTAGGGAATACAACATCAAACAGGTATGTTTGCATTTTGCTATTAATTCATTTTTTTATTAATGGTTTATATGATTCCATGTATAAATTATACTAGGGTTGAGTCTGCTCACTGGAGTCTGAAGAAAGTTCTTGGAAGTAGTGTGGGAGACCTTTGTTCGTGTTGGGATGAAATTCACGTTATTATCTTGCAACATAACGAAATAAAGGCATCTTTTGAAAGAAGTCTAAATCTGATGAGTGACTCTTACAAGGCATTGATTTATAGAAGATTAGTGGGAAATATTTCTAGATGTGCCTTAGAACTCCTTATTCCAGAGTTAGAAAGAGTAAAGAAGATTGGATTCGATACTAGTCGTTGTGGCTGCATTCTCATACAAACTTATGGTCTTCCATGTGCGTGTGAATTAGCACGATATGATCCTGAGATGATTCCTCTCCAAGAAATTCATGTCATGTGGACCATTCCTCTTCACTGGCATCACGAGTCATCTGCAATAACTCATGCGTGCGATCCCAAGCAATTGTTGTTGGTATCGCGCAGCGGAATGTTTGAGCGTGCAGACAAAACCAAGAGGGGAGTGAATTGGTTTTTAAGAAATAAAATTAATATTTTAAATGTTTCCAAAATTTATCAATTGGATCAACAAATAATTTCTGTAAACATAATAATAGATGAAATAAAGAGATAGAGAAGAAGATTGAACACAAGTATTTATACTGGTTCGGATCAAAAGACCCTACGTCCAGTTGTTAATCTCTCAAAAAAGAGATTAACTAAATCACTAATAAGTAACAGATTTACAATCAGATATTAAGAGTGTAAGGAAAGAAAACACCTCTCTTGAATCACACAAGAGATGAATACCTTTCTCTGAATCACACAGAGAACCTTGACCTTAGCTTTCCTAGCAACAGCAGCAGCACTCAATCTCCTAGAACACCTCTCAGGAAAAGTTATCGCTCTACCCACACTAGGTTTTTCAAAGCTTCAATTAAGAACACTCAGAGAACTCTCTTGCAGTCACAACACTAGTACTCTAGCTTCTCAAAAAGGTAAGTGAGAAGTAACTCTAAGGTTCCTTAAATAGGGGTTTCAGAAATTAGGTCAAAAAGCTGAACAGTCGCGCCCAACTAACCAGGATAATCGATTATCACAAGTGATAATCGATTATTCCAGTGTGGTTTATGAAAAACAAATTTTTTAGCATATAATTGATTATTAGAGGTGATAATCGATTATTCCAGTGTTTTCTTGGAAAAAATTTGTTCAACTCAGGATAATCAATTATTCTAAGTGATAATCGATTATCACTTTGATTTTTCGAGAAGCACTATAATTTTCTTGTACAATACTGATTCTAACTAATCTAATTACATTTTACAAGATAGCTTTAAACACTACAACACATGGTCTTCATCTTGGCTTCCAGATGGCTTTCATGGCTTCTTTTATCATCATCAAAATCTTGCTTCAGCATTTAGACTTGTATTGCTTTTGCCAACAATCTCCCCCTTTTTGATGATGATCAAAACAATATGTTTAAAGTATCTAGAATCAAAATATCTTACAAGTAGATTTGTTAGTAGCACTGTTTGGTTTAAACGTTTAAACTTTTTCTCCCCCTGTTTTGATCATATGAAAAAAAATTTTAATAAAGAAGCTCCCCCTCAATTAGGCAATGGTAAAGAATAACAAGACAAATATACTTTTATTGAAAATAATAAAACTGGAAAATAGATTACAATTTAAAAAATAGACTATGATAGAGACTTTAAAAGTCTTGACTCATGTCATCATCTTCCTCATATTTATCAAATTTATGTTCTAAGTTAGAGATCCTAGAATCTAATCCTCTAATTAAGCTAGTGACTTCTTCATGTCTGTGAGTGGAGAGAAGAAAGAATTCTTCAAATCTCTAGTTGAGATTTAGAATGTGATCCTCTAAAGAAGAGGATGAGCCACTAACGCCACTGGATGATCCAATATTTGTGTCAACAGGAGTAATAGGAGCAGTGGGAGGATTTTCTTCCTCTTCATTGTCGGAGGGCGGCATATCATCCTTGTGAATGTAGGTATTCCCAAAAGGAAAATATTTCATCTGCTTCAAGGAGTTTTCCGTAATTTTGTTTGTTGCAGTTGTCTTATGAGAGTGTTCATCAGAGACAGTTACCCCTTTATACTCACAAACACGAGAGATGAGCAAGGAATACGGGAGAGGATATTGAGGCAATCTCTTGGCTTTGAGCATGGTGTCAAGAATGATGCTTGGCCAATAGATAGGGATGTGGTTGAGCATGGCATATATGATCATAAGATCTGCTTCACTACACTGTGCGTGGTTTGTACCACGTGGACATAAAATCCAAACAATGAGATAGTGAAGTAGACGCTCATCGATTTTGAGAGGTTCAGCTAATAATTGGCGGCCTATTTCTTGATCTGCGCGTCGCATAAAGGATCTATATGCAAAAATTCTGTTGAACCCTTCAATGCCAGCCGTGAGGATTGGAGATGTGCCATCATGAATGGGAAATTGTGCAACATTTTCCCAAATATCATCATCTAAAATGATGTTGACACCTTTCACTTTTGTGAACCCAACTCCATCTCTGAATTTGTAATTGAAGTAAAAGGCTCGTACCAAATCTGGGTAGTAGGTGCCTTGCATCTCTGTGAAGAATTTCACACCTTGTTCAGCCAAAAAGTTTTGAATTGTGAAATGGCGATTTACAAACCATTGAGACTGGATGAATTTTGGAGTGATGAGGGGTTTGTCTTTCCACAATGTGATGAACTCAGATTTTTTTTCTTCATCCGAAATCCATCCTTCAATGGAGGCTGTTCTAGGTGCAGTTGAGGGTTGAGAGGCATGAGATGCAGTCCTTCTGCGTGTAGGAATCTTTCTACGAGAGGATTCAGCCATGGTTTAAGTAAAGGAGAGGGAAGCCTTTGAGAGTTTGTGAAAAATGAGAAAAGGAGAGGGTCTTGAGTGTTGATGAAGAGAAAAGAGTGTTCTGGTGACAAAAATGGCTAATATTTATAGAGAGAAGACTCCAACGACCATATACACGCGATTTGATGCAAATCTAGCCGTTGCAACAGCTAGTTTTTGAAATTTGTTGGTCCAACGACGTGTAATAATTAATTATTCTAAGATGATAATCAATTATTTGTTCATGAACTGGGCAAAAATATGAAGTCTGACGAGCTGATAATCGATTATCCTAAGTGATAATCGATTATTCCAGTGAGTTTTTAATTTTTGGCTCAAAATTAAGGATAATCGATTATGGCCCAAAATAATCGATTATTACAAAATATTTTTGAATTTTAAGTTTGAGAATTTAAGGATAATCGATTATTACCCAAAATAATCGATTATTCCAGTATGTTTTGGGATTTTTGAAGAGAGTCTGATAATCGATTATTGACACTTATAATCGATTATTAACGCTATTTTTCGGATTTTTAAGGAATTTGAGTTTTTGGCAATTTAAGAGATTTCTAATATGCCTAAGTCTCTTTTTAGTTCATAAAATCTATCTTTAGCTAAAGGTTTGGTAAAGATATCAGCTAATTGGTGCTTTGTATCTACATATTCTATCTCACAATTTCCTTTATTAATGTGATCTCTTAGGAAATGATGCCTTATTTCAATGTGCTTTGTCCTAGAGTGCATTATGGGATTTTTGGTTAAATTAATAGCACTGGTATTATCACATTTCAGAGGTATGTGATTTAGAAAGATATTATAATCTTCTAGTTGTTGTTTCATCCAAAGAATTTGAGCACAACAATTTCCAGCTGCTATGTATTCAGCCTCTATAGTTGACAAAGCCACACAAGCTTGTTTCTTAGAGTGCCAAGAGACTAATGAACTACCTAAGAGGTGACAAGTACCACTGGTACTTTTTCTATCTATTTTACAACCACTATAATCAGCATCTGAATAGCCTATCAAATTAGGAGATGCTCCTGAAGGATACCATAGTCCAAAACATGCAGTTCCTTTTAAGTATTTTAAAATTCTTTTTACTGCAGTAAGATGTGATTCTTTTGGATTGGCTTGAAAACGAGCACACACACATACAGATTGCATAATGT
>Ga0214543_1001060_pt1 | contig 51282 bp, 22 predicted proteins | sample CNSS2metaG_FD_160094 | JGI IMG/M metagenome (GOLD analysis project Ga0214543, IMG submission 160094) | Root nodule microbial communities from cowpea collected in UCLA plant growth center, Los Angeles, California, USA - CNSS2 | ecosystem: Host-associated > Plants > Roots > Nodule | place: USA... | reverse complement strand
CCCGTCCCTTTTCTTCTCTTTTTTTTTTTTTTTTTTTTTTCTTCTGACTCTCTTTATCTTTTCTGGCACTTAAATCCGTATTCTGCAGTGCACAGTTGGAGTACTCCCTCTTTAAACACTGGAGGGTGCGGTCATTTTCAACTCTTGCAAAAGCAAAAAACACCAAATACAAGTTAAAATTAAAAGAGAATTGTTAATTAAATGAAGACCCCTAGATTCAATTATGGCAGAGCTAAAAAAAATGAACAGTAATAATTGATGCTTAAAAATTCTGGTTTTTTTTTTTGCTCCTTTTAAAAATTTTATTTTTAATCATGGTTTTTGTTTGCTTTTGGTTAAACCTCCCCCACCAGATGATGAGATAATCATGATCCATCCTCAATTAGCTAATGCTGCACACCAAACTGGAGAGAGAGATTGACAGAGGGAGAGAGAAAGAGAGAGGGGGACACCCAACGTTTTCTGAAAAACAAAATGGGTTATATCAGCAAATTTGCAAGAAGATGATGGTCAGTGTGTGATATTGTTCCACTCTTGATGTTTCTTTTGGGTGTTCAGAGGTCAGTGAGGCAGAAACAACCTGTTATAGAAAAAGAACAAATTTTCCCATCTCATTCACAATTCCTCTCAGTGGGTTTGATTTGGTGTGATAATTACCCCATGCTCCTCTCCCACCTCTTCTTATTGTTATCTCTTCAACTTCAACCTTCACGGATATCCACAAAAAAACAAACTTTTTGGTTGGACCACTCCAGTTCAAGCATAGTGGAGCTCCTTTCTTGAGATATACCAACTGGGTTTTGTGCAACTTTTCTCTTTTGCCTGGTGGAAATAGCTTAAAGTACCAAACTTTATGCGCCCTGAGGGGTGGACTGGTGAGAGAAATTTTGGGGTTTGCTTCAATTTTGCTTTGCAGTTGAAGATTCATGGTGGGGTGCTTGGTGCTTCAGTTTTTTGAATCTTCTGTTCAAGCTCGGGCTTGCCTGGAATCCTCAAGACTATTACTTTGGTGAATTTGGCAAGTATGTCTGTGAATCGAAAGCCTCCTGCTTCGAATGGTAGATTACAATCGAATATGAAGTCTTGGAAGGTGAATGAGCCTCTGCATGGGTCTAGTTCTCCCAGGACATGTAGGAGAAAACCCTTCCTCATTTGGTTCTTTGGCTTTGTTGCCATGGGGAGTGTTTGGTTCATCTTGAGTTTCAATACTAACTATTTGGTGAACAAGGAGAATGAAGCAATTTGTGAGAAGAGAGCAGGAATCTTGCTACAGCGCTACAATGTTAGTAGGGAACAGATTTATGCTTTGGCCTCCTTGTTCCCTGGATCAGATCAGGTGAACTACACTCTCCTCCTTTCTTTCAATTTCTAGCTTCATCTATTGTGGTCGTGAAGGATAATTGTGTACTTTTGCTCAGAAACTTTAACTATTTGACTTCTTCTATTACTAACTGCTCTTTCTGTTGAGCGTTAATTTCGTTAAACAAACAACTTCTTGTTGGGTTGTATATTTGAGCTGAGTGGAAGATGTTAAACAATGGAAACCAAGAGATTCTCTTAATGAAAGGGTATAAACTATCCTCTTCTGATTCTTTTCTGTACAAGGTTTTTCTAGCATCACTTTTTGTTGTAGAACCGGTTGATTTCTAAAAGTGACGGATACCCTCTTCGTAGATAATTGAAACAAAACAGTAGTTGTTGCTGATATGAATGTGAACATTAAACAAAGTGATGCTCCTTATTCTCCATCTTACCTGTCTATAATGCAGATTTTATTCAACTGTATTGATGAAAGAAGACTTCGGATGCTGTTAAGTAGCGGCATGGTCAGCACTCCACAGTTAATGTGTCCAGAGAATCAGGAGTTAAGAAAGGAGCATCTTAGTGTAGCGGACACTGTAGAACCTATAGAGCAATGTCCAATTCTCAATGATTATGTCCAGGCAAGGATTGAATTATCATTCCCATTCAAAAATTATGTATCATTGTCCTCGGGCACTTCACTTTCGACTGATTTGGTTAGTTATTTCTTCCGTGGAAAGGTAGAATCTTTATCAAAGCTAAAACTTGTATTTGTTTTCCCCAATAGGTCAATAATTTGAATTGTTAGTTCTCCTAAAAAAGTGTTAGTATCTAAGAAGTATAGTCTAGCTTACAATTCCTTTCCCCACTGCTTAACCTATCCTAGGGAGGCATAATATGGTTGTTGATTGAATGGAGATAAAAGGGCATAGTGACGGACTTTAGAATTCCTAGCTATCCTTTTCTGTAAGAATGGTGAGTTTGTGGAAGCTAGCTAGGTGAGAAATGCAACTACTAATAATGCATCATCTTATTCTACAGTGGTACCATTTTGAATGCACTTGAATGTAATCAATAGATTCCCTTAAATTGCCTATTCAGAATCATGGCATTCTTTTTAGTTTGGCTATGCCGTAATAAATCTTGTCTTGGTGTCTAAAAGACAGGGCATTACCAGTGATAGTCTAGCATTTCAAATCATTCAACCTACAACCTAACATTATAGTCATGTTGATGGAAAAATAGTGGATTTTGGGTTAGTTGCTGCAAATATTGCCTTTTCCATGTTGTCATTTATACCACAGACTCTGCTTCTAAGCTCGTGCTGTGACTATTAAAACGTGCACTCCTTGCATGTTTATTTGAAACATGTACTTCTATTAAATAATTAATTTGCTATTTCATGTTGGCTTTGCAGAACATTGTGCAACCGTGGGAAATGAGGGTATCTGCAATTTGGGGTCATGTGAGTTCATCTAATTTAACTAAAGGATTCTGGTGGGTCCTCACTGGAATTATAATATCCTACTTCTGTTTACTACGGAGGAGTCAAAAGCAGAAGATGGTTCAGGGGCATCCAGCTCCACAACAAAAGCGGCTGAAGCATTTTCCACGGGGTCCATCAAGGGGTGCTGGGAGGTGGAGGAAAAAATTACTTGTTGTATTTGTGTCACTTGGAATAATTGGGTCCTTTTGGTTATTTTGGCACCTAAATAATGACATCATGCAGAGAAGAGAAGAAATGCTAACCAATATGTGTGATGAGAGAGCCCGAATGCTGCAAGATCAGTTTAATGTGAGCATGAACCATGTTCATGCTCTGGCTATCCTTGTATCCACATTTCACCATGGTAAACATCCTTCTGCAATTGACCAGGTATTGTACTCAATTTTCCCACTTCATCATCTTATGCAGACTTACTCATGGCATGATCAATGACTGATGTTTTTCATGAGTTATATATGTTTTCGCTTAGTGTATCTTATGTGAATCTAAGTGTCATATTTGTGTGGCTTCATGGTAGACAGAATATAAGTTTTTTTTTTTTTTTTGGTTTTTATTTGTTTGCTAAGGAGAGCAAAATATGATTCTAAATCTCATCTGTAAAACTAGGGGAAAGGTGTGGTTGCTCACTTTCATGTAGTAACAACTGCATAAATATAAAATAAAATAAAATGAGCAAGAGTAATGGGAAAAGGTGGGATACTGAAAAAAGATGATAATATTGAAAAAAATGGAGTTCAGGTTGAGCCATTGATCTGTAATTTGTGACACTTAAGCTGTTGAGAAGTACAGACAATGAGGTTAATCTGTTACTTTATGATTCTTTTTTCTCCACAACTAGCCTAAAATAAAATTTCAGACTTCTCCATTTCTTTCATTGCATTATTGGTAGTGTTGTTGCAAAAGCTAAATCTCAAAGGAGAATGTCAATAATGGTATCAAACAAATTAATTTTGGTACTTTTACGTTGTCATTGCTATAGATTTTTATTAGTCAAGTCTAACTCAACACCAAAAGCTAGCTCGAGGGAGGAGGAGAGAATTGTCCAAGTCTTGTAAGGGATAATTTGGTTGGTCTTATTTTTTAGCCAATGTGGAGCATAATAATATGCATACCCTCATACCCAGGACTAGATGACAACGAGTGAGGCTTTTAACTTTTAAGGAGACATTTATCAGGTGGCCTATTGTCAAGATTGAATAGGCTTTGAAATCATAGTGGAAATGGCTGGGCCTAACTTAACTCTAAAAGTTAGCTCAAAGTGGGGGTTGCACTTATGGCTGTAGGACAAGGAGTATTTTGACCATATTTCAATCTAATGTGGGACATCTTAACAACTTCATATATTTCCTTTAAGTATCTGCTAATTTTACAAAAAAAGAAGAAGAAAGTTTGAGGTTTAAACTGGGTTCCTATTTTTACTCAAATTCTGATGTTGTTAACATAGAGAATGAGTGTGCTAGACTTTTATGGTTTCAATATGGTGAATGTTGCATAGTGTTCATGTTATATTTATGATCCTTCCCATGCTGTTCATGTTGTAATACTATCCATCTTGAGTGAAAACAACAAAAGAAAAGAGAAAAAGTAAGGAAAAATAACACTGAAGCTTCTGTTTCACTGCAGAAAATTTTTGGAGAATATACAGAGAGTACAGCATTTGAAAGACCACTTACTAGTGGTGTTGCTTATGCTTTGAAAGTTCTTCATTCTGATAGGATGCATTTTGAGAGGTACCATGGGTGGACAATTAAGAAAATGGAAACAGAGAATGAGGCATTAGTCCAAGATTGTATTCCTGGAAATTTGGATCCAGCACCCATTCAAGATGAATATGCACCAGTGATATTTGCTCAAGAAACGGTTTCCCATATTGTATCTATTGACATGATGTCGGGGAAGGTGTGTTCTGCTTAGCTTGCTGTCATTCTAACATGATTTACTTTTTCTTAGCAAATTGTAAGACAATGGCTTAAAAACTGCAAATGTAAACTCATCTATTCTGCACAAGCTTGAGAAAACTAAGTTGTGAAGTCATCAGTTAGAAAGACTTTTGTCTTTGTGTTTTCTTTATGGAAGGTAGTAGCATTAGATGCTTAAAGTTATGTGTACATGGAATTGAATACTCGATCTGGAGATCACTTAATAGCGTGTCTTACAAAATTTACTTTGAACAGTCAAAGTTAAATGTGGCATAAACAGAATCTACCTAATACAAGAGTTTTACTTTTGAACACCTCGCATCTCCTGTTTTTCAAGAAAATCAACTCTGACCAGTGGCATATTTTTCATGCTTAATCAGTTTATTCACTGTCATAACGGTGATAGACTAAGAAGAAACAAGACTAGGAGTTATCATCTATAGAATTATTTGTTAAATTTATCTGGCTGTCTAAAAGAAAATATTTTTGCCGCATTGTTACACAGGAGGACCGCGAGAATATTTTGCGAGCAAGGGCATCTGGAAAGGGCGTTCTGACATCCCCTTTTAAACTACTAAAGTCCAATCACTTGGGTGTTGTACTTACATTTGCGGTCTATAACACTAATCTTCCTTTAGATGCTACACCAGAGCAACGTATTGAAGCAACTGTGGGGTAATCCTACAGGCTACAGCTAACTGTCTATTGGTTAATATGCATTTCATGTGTGCTCTGATATACCTCCCCCCATAAGAGAATCACAAAAGTGTTAATGTGTGTATTGGTACCTATTAATATGCAGGTATCTGGGTGCATCTTATGATGTTCCATCATTGGTGGACAAACTTCTGCATCAACTTGCCAGCAAGCAAACCATTGTTGTAAATGTTTATGACACAACTGATGCATCTGCACCTATCACAATGTATGGTACTGATGTTACTGACACTGGCCTACTACACATAAGCAGCCTAGATTTTGGGGATCCGCTCCGAAAACATGAGATGCACTGCAGGTTTGCTTTCACACTATAATAATTGCGTAATGTTCAAAGAATTGAAATATCATCAGTGCATTTCCATTTCCTTTGCTTTTGCAGGTTCAAGCAGAGGCCTCCACTACCTTGGACAGCAATCAATGCATCAGGGGGGGTGTTTGTTATTACTTTGCTGGTGGGTCATATCTTTTATGCAGCAATAAATAGAATAATAAAAGTTGAGGATGGCTATCGTGTAATGAGTGAGCTGAAAAGCCGTGCTGAGGCTGCAGATGTGGCAAAATCCCAGGTATGATATATTTATGGGGTTTATACCGTGATATGCAGATTAATTGTTAGCCTGGTGGCAAGAGTATCGGAATTCTTGCTCACAATTATGGTGTTTATTGCATCATGATTATCATCATTCAACATCAGAATTATTTCTGATAGTGTGTGTACATTCTTTTACTTAATTAAAATTAATATTTGGACTTCACCTCTGAGGATTGCTTTCCCTTTTTGTAGTTTCTTGCTACAGTTTCACATGAGATAAGGACTCCAATGAACGGTGTTTTAGGTAAGTGAAAGTCTTGATGTTTTAATAGATAATCCCAACCTGTCAATACATGGTGATAATTATCAGCCATTTAAAATCATTTCTAGGCATGCTGCAAATGTTGATGGACACCGAGCTTGACAAAAAACAGATGGATTATGCTCAAACTGCACATGATAGTGGTAAAGATCTCATATCAGTCATAAATGAGGTTCTTGATCAGGCTAAGATTGAGGCTGGAAAGCTTGAACTTGAAGCTGTAGCTCTTGACCCACGTGCTATTCTGGATGAAGTTTTATCTCCTTTCTCTGAAAAATCTAAAGGAGTAGAGGTGAGATACTATCTTTCAGCTACCTTAGTTTTGTACCTCAGTTTTACATTAAGTCTCACTTGAACTTTGTTCTCTATACTTTTTGTTGACTCCAGCTGGCTGTTTATGCATCCAATCAAGTACCGCAAGTTGTAATTGGTGATCCTAAACGATTCCGGCAAGTAATTACAAATCTTGTCAGCAATTCAGTCAAGGTTTGCTGTATTTCATGCTGTATTTTTTGTGATTTATTATTCTTCACATATATTGTAATGCTGGAAACATCTCATAATTTTAGGCGCTGCTGCATTTTCTCCCTTTGAAGCATACTTGGCATTGTAACCCACCTTATCAATTAATCCCTCAGCTTTTGATCTTGTCCTTTTGAAAGTGTGCGTGCCCTTTTCTGATTGATTTTAAGACATCAAAGCTGAGTTAATAAGCAAATTCATCCATAATCCTGGTGATATTGATCTTTATTCACTATTTCTTTACAGTATCACCTTTTTTGTCTTTAATATTTTTTTTTTTTACTTTCACTAGCAAGTGATCCGTGCCCGTGGTAGGACATTGTAATAATACATAATCAATTTAAAGAATTTATATGTTTTTCTCTTCTATTTAGACTTTGAAACAATCCTTTCGAATTTCATATTAAATTAGTGGATCTTATTCTTATTGCTTATTTATAATCTGTCTTAATTAGTTTACTTGGTGCGTTTCAGTTCAATCATGATAAAGGACATGTGTTTGTCTCTGTTCATCTGGCAAATGAAGTGAAGAATCCACTTCATGTTATGGATCCAGTGCTGAGTGAAGGCATAAACATCAATCAAGATGTATCAAACAGAACATATGATACATTAAGTGGGTTTCCTGTATGCAACAAATGGAAAAGTTGGGCAAATTTTGAAAAGTTAAGTAGAGTAGATGATCCTGATATTATTCAATTATTAGTAATAGTTGAAGACACAGGTACAGGAATTCCTACAGATGCACAAAGCCGCATATTCACGCCTTTTATGCAGGCTGATAGTTCCCCCTCCCGAACGTATGGTGGAACTGGAATAGGACTGAGCATTAGTAAGTGCCTAGTTGACCTCATGGGAGGAGAAATTGGATTTGTAAGTGAGCCTGGAATTGGAAGTACATTTTCCTTTACTGGAACTTTCAGAAAAGGAGAAAGCATTTCTCTGGATGCAATGTGGCATAATAACAGTTTTGGTTCAGAGTTCCAAGGATTGAGAGCATTAGTGGTAGACAGAAGAAAAATCCGAGCTGAGGTCACAAGATATCATCTGCAGAGATTGGGAATGTCTGTGGATATAACTAATAGTCTGAATTCTCAATGCTCTTGTCTATCTAGTACTTGCGACATGAGGTAATTTACCATTTTGGCAGTCTAAAAGTATAAACTTTCCTATTTATGTTTTCACATTCTGCAATAGCATAAGAGCAGTAACTGAAAAATATAGGTGTAAATATTGTTCTTAACTTAAATGTATCTTGTTAGACTTCAGAATAATTCACATGTACTAGTCATTTACAATGGAAACAGAGGATTTTAGAATATAAAAAATCAGTATCACCTGCTTTATGGGAAATTGAATAAGAAAAAAGCATAGGTGACATTCACAATAAGTTTTTTCCCAGACTGACTTGATGATTCTCGGTGCTTACTTTCACGTGAAATATGAATGTTGTTGATCTTGAAAAGGTTTAAGGTGCTGGTGTTCTGGGGAAAACTCAGTTTTTGTATTAATAAATTGGACTAATTGGTTGTTCTGAATCAGTTTGATAAATTCTATCATTATTAAGATAATACACATTTCCTCAGTACTAAATTACTACTTTTGCTTTTTCTTCAGTATGTCAGGCCAGTTGGCCATGATTTTGATAGACAAGGATGCTTGGGACAAAGAATGTCTTATCTTATGCAAAATCAAGAAGCTTAGACAGAATGGCATCAAAAGGGATCCAATAGACTTACCGAAGATTTTTCTCCTGGACACCCACCCTCAAACCGACGAACATGATGAGCTAAAGTCGGTTGGTATCATAGATGATGTACTGATGAAGCCTCTTTGGCTTAGTTCTTTGGTTCACTCTTACAGAGAGTCCCTTGGTGCTGAAAAAAATCAAGTACATAGGAAGAAAGTATCCAAACTTGGGAGTTTATTAATGAACAAACAAATTTTGGTGGTTGATGATAATGCAGTGAACAGAAGAGTTGCAAAAGGCTTTCTACAGAAATATGGCGCAAAAGTTACTTCTGTGGAGAGTGGCATGGCTGCTCTAAAGGTGCTTAAAGTGCCACATAATTTTGATGCTTGTTTCATGGATCTCCAAATGCCAGAAATGGATGGGTAATTAATCTTCTTATTCCTATTTTTCAAGTTTCTGAATTTTGATTTCAAATGAAGACACCGTTGTCACCTATAAGAATAGAAATTAGGAGCAATGGCTGGTCTAGTAAGTAGATAATAATTAATAGAACTGGTGCCAAAATTCATACTCCTACATTTATTTTCTTTTGCTAAAGAACCTGCTACCTAGAATATTTTAACCGTAACTTCTTTTTCCTGGGCTTCATGACTGTTTCGCTTACCTGCAAAAGGTCTACTAAGATATAATTTAAAAGTATTTCTCTGTATTTTAAATGGTACAGTTTTGAAGCAACAAGGGAAATCCGCAGAATGGAGAGAGAGGTAAATGAGGAACTTGCATGTGAGCAATCATCTGCAGAGATGTATGGAAACATATCTTATTGGCACATTCCAGTACTAGCAATGACAGCAGATGCAACTCAAAGTTCAAATGAAGAGTGCAGAAACTGCGGAATGGATGACTACGTGACAAAGCCATTTGAAGAAGAGCAGCTTTATATGGCAATGACACGATTCTTCCAACCAGATTCATAGTGTGGAGTGTCTAGGTTAAAAATGATTGATTAGTAGTTCAGATACCTGCTGACAAGTGTTGACCAACCTCATGCAACATGTCAAATGTCAGTTTTCCATTAAAAGAGCTAGCGGGTGGATTAATTCTGGCTAGTTATGTTCAGATATTGTAATGGTTGGACATGCCCCAGCCAGCATCAAAGCTTTCAATTCTGCATAATGGATCTCAGCTATGGTATTGTTTACTGATAGTAAGTACCATGTTCTCATCCCTGGAGTTCCTTTCATTTACTTAGTAATGATGCATAAATTTCCAGTGAAATTCACTTATCTTGAGCCATGGTGAGGATTTTACTTGTAAGACTATACACCCATTAATAAATTTTGTTCCTTTTTTCATTTTTTTCAGGATGCTGAGTTCAAGTTCAAGATGTTATCACTTATTGCAGCCCAGGAGATCAACAGAAGGCATAATTGCATTGGTGTATATAACCTGTTTTTGGTTCCTGCCTCTCATCTCTGATTATTCTTTGTGTATATTTATCCAGAGCAATTAGATTAAGATAAAATGTTACAGTAACGACATCATTGATTCAATTTTTGTGGCCAAGATGAAAAAAAGGGTGAAAGATCTTTGAACCCTCAGAATTTTGTTAAGTAACTTGTAAAGGAAAGTTATTATTACATGACACCGGTAGAATGGCATATGTAACAATATCAATATTTTGTGACTAGGGAAATTTCAACTTGTCACTGAGTTGTAACTGTTTCTTTCCACATAAATGCTCTGTGAAGGCTAATAAATGTTCAATTCATTAAAGTTGAATGTTGAGCAACAAGTAAGGCTACTGGTTTGGTAGATGAGACAGCAGAACATGAGGACCACTAACGAACTAAGACTTTTTTTTTCACACTGTAAAGGGCTAAAGAAAAAAACGGGGTTAAAGCTGAGGAGTGTGTGTGGAAAGTAAGGAAGAAAGAAGGAAGTGAGATAAATAATCATTTTGTCACTGAGAGGGAAAAAAAGGTAAAATCGTTGTTGAGTTGGACGAACTTCTGACAGCAGAGAAAGTTAAGAATATAAGTCTTTTTCTTTCCCCGAGTGTGTGAGTGTGGACCATGTGCCAAAGCATCACATAACCGCTAAAATTGGAAGTGGCGTTAGAAATAATGAGCTTATTTATTATGAGAGATTATATATATAAATGAGACCAATTTATATACAAAATTAATACTATTTTTAATCTAAGATATTAACACAACGAGTTTATGTTTAGTTTTTGTCATCTTTAAATAATCTTCTCCCATGCTACAGCTAAGTTCTTTCTGTCAAAGTGGCCACCATGAATGATCCACCTGCAAGGGAATAACGTAAAATTCCTGATTAGCCGTTAGAAAGAGACCATAACTTCCTTGCTTTTTCTTTGGCTGTTTGTGTACTATATAAGCAATGTCTTTGGTATTTATTCTACACACTCACTAGTCTTGATCAATCACCAAAGGCTCTGTTATCTTCTCTCGAAAATGGCAACATTGAAGCTGAAGTTAATGCTTCCTCTACTTTTCCTGTTCATGATTCCTCCAAAACCAGGTAACGGAAAAGTACTTCTTCCTCTACCCCAGAAATAAAAACATTAACTTTTTATTCCCTCTCCCTATTGTATGCATTGTGTTGATCTGAAAAAGTAGATTACATTGCATTGATGCAGCATATGGGGAGTTTGAGCAATGGTGTGTTGCTGATGAACAGGCCACACAGAATGAATTGCAGACAGCTTTGGATTGGGCTTGTGGAAAAGGAGGTGCAGATTGCAGAAAGATTCAAGTGAACCAACCTTGCTATCTTCCAAACACGTTAAAAGACCATGCTTCTTATGCCTTCAACAGCTACTATCAGAAGTTCAAGCACACTGGTGGTTCTTGCAACTTCAGAGGTGCTGCCATGACAACAGAAACGGATCCTAGTAAGTATCAAACTCATTCCTCATAATCACTCTCTGATTTCCTATTTTGGTATAACTAGGCACATGATGATGATGTTTTTTACCTCTGAATGGAGGATTTCTTAAGAAGATACAAGCAGAGTTTACAATTATATCCAAAATCCCCATACAACATTCAAAATAATTCAGTTTTTAGTTGTTCTAAGTTTGCAGCATAGAACAAAGTGTGTGAATACTGGTGATTTATAACCTTTGAATTCTTAATGTTTGTGCACAGGTCATGATTCTTGTCACTATGACTTCATTCCATGATCGCAACTGTGACAGAACTTCAAATAACTGCAGCAATAACGAGAAGTTGGACTTTTTCTGGGTCCCAAACTCCAATTAAGCATTTTTTTGTAGATTTTTTATTTTATAATATGGATAGAGCTGAAATTTTCCTTTGCAATTGCAAAAACTAATAAATTAATTTCTTTTTTCCTACCTTAATAGATGTGTAGTCCAATTTAATTTCGTCATTTTTAACGGTGTGATACAGTACTAGTTTTCCGGCACTGGACCTCTGACTTCTAAGGCCCAATTCAAATTAAATTATTAACTTGGCCCATATGAGTGTATTTTGTCTTGTTGTGTTTAGGGAGAAGGTTAGTTTCACATTTTGGTTAAAAATGCCTATACTTGAGACTTCTTCTTAATAATTCAATATGTATCATAATTTTAAATTTTTAAATTATAATTAGGAATGACAGCAGAATGGATCAGTAAATAAATTATGAGTCAATAAATTTGATAAAATCTTTGAGGCAAAGTGTGCCTTGCACCATTTCATTCATGAATTAAAGGAGATATCCTCAAATTGGAATATCACATAGTTGGAGCGAAGCTGAAGATGTTGTTTTACAGTGCTTTCAGTTTCAACATTTGTGGATCAGTAAATTTTTATTTTGAAATATTTATTTCAGAGTGTAAAAATTATACTTTGAAATATCTCAAATTTAGCTCTTTTTTAGTTATTTTTTACATAAATTTTACTTTTGCTTAAGAATGATACAAGTAAAAGGGTACATGGGCCTCCATACATGAAGTTTGGCCTATCAATACGTAAATGGGCTATACAATATTGTTTATCAATTAGTCTCAGCCCAAGTGAATTAGTTTAAGCTCAAATTATTTGTCAATTTAATTTTATCATTAGAAACATTTGGTCAATTTTATTAGTATATTCAACATCAAATCTTTAACATAAACATTTAAAACTGAAGTTATGAAAATAAATAATAAACTTTTCATTGAAAATTACTTCTTATAATGAAAACGTAAACATCATTTAATATTTTTTTATGTCTTTAGTTTTGTCATTTCATTCTTTATGGAATTTTGACATCGAGTAAAAATAATAAGTTGAACATCGTATAAAAGCAATCATCCATAAATTCATTGTTTTTAAAATTTTAAATTAAAGATAATGTCAATTATTTATTTATGATTTTTCATTAATCTTTTCGAAAGAGCCAACATATTTGTTTGGCTGTTTGTGTACTATATAAGCAATGTGTTTGGTATTTATTCTATACACTCACTAGTCTTCATCAATCACCAAAGGCTCTGTTATCTTTTCTCGAAAATGGCAGCATTGATGGTGAAGTTAATGCTTCCTCTGTTTTTCCTGTTCATAATTCCTCCAAAAGCAGGTAACCCCAGAAACGAAAACATAAAAATGTTGGAAATAAGTTTCCATTGTGTTGATCTGAAAAAGTAGATTGATTGCATTGGTGCAGCATACGCGGTGTTTGAGCAATGGTGCGTTGCTGATGCGCAGGCCCCTGAGAAAGAATTGCGAGCAACCATGAATTGGGTATGCAGAAAAGGAGGTGCAGATTGCAGAAAGATCCAAGTGAAGCAACCTTGCTATCTTCCAAACACATTGAAAGATCATGCTTCTTATGTCTTCAATAGCTACTATCAGAAGTTCAAGCACAGAGGAGCTTCTTGCAACTTCAGAGGTGCTGCCATGACAACAGAAATGGATCCTAGTAAGTATCAAACTCATTCCTCATAATCTTTCTGATGGAAGTATCGACTCTAATATTACTGTTGGGTTATATATTCTTTAATATATTTTGATTACATATAAATTATGGTTATAGTGATCGAGAGAATGTAGTTTTATGATTACGTAACATTAATTTTACACATACAAAATATTTGACACTATTTTTAACTTCAAAATTTTAAAACAATAATGTTATAGATTTTTATTCTTATATAATATTTAATTTTGTGTATTTTAATATGAGAATTTTATCTCACGATTTAACTATAACTAGGATTTGAAATTATTCTGTTTTTAATTGCTATAGATTTTTAGCATAGAACAAAGTGTATGAAAATGGTGATTTATAACCTTTGAATTCTTAATGTTTGTGCACAGGTCATGGTTCTTGTCACTATGACTTCATTCGGTGATCATAAATGAGACAGAAGACTTAAAATAAATGCAACAATAAATAAACTCCAACATTTGTCTGGCTCACAAACTCCAATTAAGCATATATTGTGGACCTTTGTCTTTTATTTAATAATATTGATGGAGCTGAAGTATTTACAATTTAGTTTAAAATATAATAAATAAGTATAAAATAATTAGTAATTAAGTATCATATTAAATGAATTTTAACTTTAATAATTATTAATATAATTTTATTTTATTCAGAAAAAAAATACACACAAATATTATATAATTACAATTGATAAATTATTTGATAAATATAAAAAAATTAAAATAATAAAATAATTTTCACGTAATTGTATTGTAATTAAATAAAATTATATTAAACGTATGAATATTATAACACTTATTTAAAGGAATGTAGTAATAAAATTTAGAATTCTATATAATAAATTTTATACTAAAAATATTAATGTACTATCATAGTAAATAATATAAAAATCATTAAATAATTTTATTTTAAAAAATTAATTTTATATTTAATAATAAAAAATAATTTTCCATCACAGATTATCATCGGTCAACGTTTTTAATTTTTAATTTTTAATTTTTAATTTATTTCATTATTGGAGGTGATTATGATTATCTCACCTGTAATAATATGTTTGTGAAAATATTTCTACAACGTTTTTTCTTAACGGTATGATTTTATTATGTAATTAAAAGTAAAATAGAAAGTTAAACCTGAATAAAAAAAAAATTAATTATAAAATATCATGGAACAATATTAATAGAGGATGAACTTTAAATTTAACGACAGTAAATTTCATTATTTTTTCAATATTTTTTATGTATATATGAAAGAAATTCTAAATGATGACCGTATAATATTTAGGATTCAAAATAAAATAAAATTGTACTAATGATTATTGAAGTTAAAATATATTTAATGTCATAATTAAATATGATTTTTTTATTTATTGGTTTACAGAAATTATATTATTAAATTAAAATTTATTTAATATCAAAATTAATTATATATTTTTATAAAATTAAATATTTATTAATTATTCTTAATTAATACTTTTAGGATAGTAATTAGACATTGGTTAACAGGACTCTTTATTTAATAATGTGACACAGTACTAATTATTTGGACTTCTTAGACCCAATTCTAGAGAACTTGACCCAACAATCAGGTCCTAAGCAAGGCAATATCTTTTAGCACCATATGCTTTCTTCTGCACCTCCACATGTGAGGAAAAATCTAAATTGTCCATGATTCTAGATCGTATTATCCATCTACATTCTAAAAATGTATTTTGAGTATAATACAGATAATGTATTTTCAAATTTAAAATTATATTATAGATAGTATATTATATAATACATTCTGAATTATTTAGTTCTTCCTTCTATATTATCATACCAAACTAGTCCTTACCTAAATATTCTCTCTCAGAATCATCATTAGAAACATTTGGTCAATTTTTTGAATATATTCAGTATCAAATTTTTAATATAAACATTTAAAACTGAAGTTATGAAAATACATAATAAATTTTTCATTGAAAAGTACTTCTTATAATGAAAACGTAAACATCATTTAATATATTTCTTTTATGTGTTTAGTTTTGTCATCTCATTTTATATTTTATATGGAACTTTGACTCATATTAAATTATTTTTTATTATAACAAATAACTTTTTTATGTTAAAGTTAAATTTTGTTTGACAAAGAGATCATGAATGATAAACATATTAGGGAATACAGTAAAATTTCTTGTTAGTCATTAAAAAGAGGTCATAACTTACTTTTTTTAATTATTGAAAATTTAAGTTTCACAATGAATAAAAATAATAAAATTGAACATTATATAAAAATAAGATCTATAAACTAATTAATCTAAACTCATGTTTTATTTAATAATATTGAATCTCTTCATTAATCTTTTCGAAAGACCCAACATATTTGTTTGGTAGTTTGTGTAGTATATAAGTAATGTGTTTGGTATTTATTCTATACACTCACTAGTCTTTATCAGTCACCAAAGGCTTTATTATCTTTTCTCGAAGATGGCAACATTGATGCTGAAGTTAATGCTTCCTCTACTTTTCCTGTTCATGATTCCTCCAAAACCAGGTAACGGAAAAGTACTTCTTCCTCTACCCCAGAAATAAAAACATTAACTTTTTATTCCCTCTCCCTATTGTATGCATTGTGTTGATCTGAAAAAGTAGATTACATTGCATTGATGCAGCATATGGGGAGTTTGAGCAATGGTGTGTTGCTGATGAACAGGCCACACAGAATGAATTGCAGGCAGCTATGGATTGGGCTTGTGGAAAAGGAGGTGCAGATTGCAGAAAGATTCAAGTGAAGCAACCTTGCTATCTTCCAAACACGTTAAAAGACCATGCTTCTTATGCCTTCAACAGCTACTATCAGAAGTTCAAGCACAGAGGAGCTTCTTGCAACTTCAGAGGTGCTGCCATGGCAACAGAAACAGATCCTAGTAAGTATCAAACTCATTCTAGGATTTAAAATAATTCGGTTTTTAATTGTTATAGATTTGCAGCATAGAACAAAGTGTATGAAAATGGTGATTTATAACCTTTGAATTCTTAATGTTTGTGCACAGGTCACGGTTCTTGTCACTATGACTTCATTCCATGATCATAAATGAGACAGAAGACTTCAAATAAATGCAGCAATAAATAGAGCTCCAACTTTTGTCTGGTGTGGACCTTTGTCTTTTATTTAATAATATTGATCGAGGTGAAATATTTACAATTTAGTTTAAAATATAATTAATAAGTATAAAATTAGTAATTAAGTATCATGTTAAATGAATTTTAACTTTAATAATTATTAATATAATTTTATTTTATTTAGAAAAAAATACACACAAATATACATAATTTATTGGATGAATATAAAAAAATTAAAATAATAAAATAATTTTAACTTAATTGTATTGTAATTAAATAAAATTATATTAGAAGTATGAATATTATAACAATTATTTAAAGGAATATAGTATAATAAAATTTAGAATTCTATATATAAATTTTATAGTAAAAATATTAATGTACTATCACAGTAAATAATATAAAAATCATTAAATAATTTTATTTTACCAAATTAATTTAATATTTAAATAATAAAAAAAATCCATCACAGATTATCATCATTCAATGTTTTTTATTTTCTATTTTTAATTTATTTTATCATTGGAGGTGATTATGATTATCTCACTGGTAATAATGATGTGTTTGTGAAAATATTTCTACAACGTTTTTCTTTTTTAACGGTATGATTTTATTATGTAATTAAAAGTAAAATAGAAAGTTAACCTGAATAAAAAAATTTAATTATAAAATGTCATGGAACAATATTAATAGAGGATGACCTTTAAATTTAATGACATTAAATTTCATTATGTTTTCAATATTTTTCACGTATATATCAAAGAAATTATAAATGATGACCATATAATATTTAGGATTCAAAATAAAATAAAATTGTAAATTGAAGTTAAAATTTATTTCATGTCATAATTAAATATATTTTTTTTTTATAAAATTCAATATTTATTAATTATTTTTAATTCATGTACTGATTAACAGAAATTATATTATTAAATTAAAATTTATTTAATATCACAATTAATTATATAATTTTGTAAAATTAAATATTTATTAATTATTCTTACTCTTAGGATAGTAACTAGACATTAGTTAACAGGGCTCTTTATTTAATAATGTGACGCTGTACTAATTATCTGGACTTTTCTAGTTAACTTGGCCCAACAATCAGGCCCTAGGCAAGGCAATTTCTTTTAGCACCATATTCTTTCTTCTGCACCTCCATATGTGGGGAAAAATCTAAATTGTCTATGATTCTAGATCGTATTATCCATTACATTCTAAAAATGCTTTGTGATGTGTAATCTAAAAATATAATACAGATAATATATTTTCAAATTTAAAATTATATCATAGATAGTATATTATATATTATCATACCAAACTAGTCCTAACCTAAATATTCTTTCTCTCTCTCAGAATCATGATGCCATGCCATGTAAGTTAGGTTTTTCATCTGATATTACTCAAAGAACTAAACACCTTTGTTTACCTCAAAAACAGGAAAAGTATATAGCACTGATATTCATATTCCTATGTAATATTTTTGGGGTTTCAATGGTTTCTCCAATACTCAAGGAACCAAATTGAGAAACCCTAAAACAAGAGTCAACCAGAATAATTTGAGAGGTGAAGCATTCTACTGTCTCTTTTTTGAATGTGGAATTAGAATTAACAGCATGGTTCCTCCAAAGTCAAAGTCCTCGGTGGACTCTGCAATTCAACAAATCAAATAAAACAGACATTCTGATTAAGACATCATATATAAAACCAAAACTATACATTAATTGAGGAGTGATCCTAGCCCACAAATCTCACCAAAACCATATCCTAATTATGCACTTATTCGATTCGAGTCAGGAGCTAAAATACACCATTCTTTGTAAAATTCTAATTTTTTGTTTCTGGTTTAACTTAATCCTGCAAATTGTAAACTGTTATTTCTCTTGGTGAAACTTTTTGCTGAGAAAATTGACTAGGAAACTGAGATGATGATGTTAAGCTGAAAATGTCTTGTTTTACCAGTTCAAATATGGTACTGTGCTTGACAAGTGCACAAGTTGTTTCTTCCAGTCCAATATTCCAAAATTCTCAGACGTTTTTGAAGGAAATAAGCAGAACATGCCAAACAACACTTGTTGGTCTAATGTGCTGAAATGCCCTAATCAAATAACTGACTTCTGACTGATATATATATACTTGACGAATTCTAAATTGCAATTGGTTATGATATACCTAGATTCTAGAAAATAACCTATAATTAAGTACTAAATGCTCGCTTACCTTGTCCTTCACAAATTGAATTAAACGTGTCATTTGTTACTGTTGGCAACAATTGTTCCGTAACAGAGATTGGATAGAGTAAGTCACAATCAAATTATGGTATTTGGACTCATAGGCTCCTAAATAGAAAGAATCGTGCCCTGACTAATAGTTATAGTTTTTTATCAAGTAGTAAGCAGTCGATCCAATAATTATTTGATATTATCTCCAACATAAAATCTTAAGAGAATGTTTTTTTTTATATTATTTTTTTTATTTTTATATTATATATAATATATATTTTTTTTATATATTTTTATATATATATATATATATATATATATATATATATATATATATATATATATATATATTTATTGTTACAGAGACCTCACGTGCGTTACCATTTGACAACTTGTAAATTTAAAAATGTTTTTTATTTGGAGTGGTGGATTTGTATGATTTGGAAGTAGAAAAAGGAAAAGGGTAAACCCTAAACGAGAGATGGAAGAAGAATACATGGGAACTTCTCCACCGCACACTTCCCAATCGGAATTTGCCGCGTCACGAAGAAACAGAAACGCAGTGCAGCCTAAAATAAGGAAGAATTTGTTCGAAAGTAAAGAGTGGCACATGTGCGGAGAGGGACCCATGTGTTTGCCAAAATGCGTAGCAGAACATGTTGTTGAACAATAGCCTTTAAAATTTACAAAACCTGCAACTTCGGTAATTGATGAAAGGATAAGAAGAGGACAAATTGTGCAGATAAAAAGGAGAGAACATTAAGGTAATGTATCTCCCAAAAGGCCTTACATGGGCGGTGCCATGACAGAGAAACCGAATGCAAAAGTCAAGATCTTTCATTATGGCTTTTAGCTTTGGAACACACTCCTCAAACTTGGTAACATTTTCAGACATGTAATTGGACCGAGTTTAAGGCTTGCCCCACAGTGAGTGTGTTCGTAAAACATTGTTCACTCTGATTAGGTTCGGCTTCATCTTAGGAATTAGGAATCGGGGGACAAATATTTATCTGCAAGGCCTACACTTTCTCTTTATGCATGCATCCTAAAGTACTACAATCGACAACCTTTTGCTATTTCATCAACGTTTCTCACAATAATAACTTCGTGTCTCTTAAGTTCCTCTTTCTTTCTCATAAGCTTATGCAGTTTTGTTATCCATCAAAAGAAGAAGGGGTTATATATCTTTTTGCAAAAATGATTTTTTAAACATTTTTTTGACAAAGTTATTATATAGGGTAATTTTTTACTTTTTTTTTTATAGAAGTTACAAGAATAAAGTAATCAATTTTAGGGTTTTTTTTACTAAAAATAGTAGTTTATTAAAGTTTGTGAAATAAAATTTTGTCAAAGTATGTTTTTCATCTTTTTGATTTCTTAAGTTTCGATCAGGAAGTAAAATGTATTAAACGAGTTTTTCAATTAAAAATATATTAAATTGAGGTCATAATAAAACGTATTTAAAAATTCAAATAAATTTAACATTTTAGTTAAAAAGATTAAATCGACTAAAATATGGAAACTAAATTAAATCAAAATTTAAATAAGAAACTAATTCCAAATTTTATTTAAAAATAAAAAAATAAAAACATATTTAATCGGTTAAAATTTTAGCTTTGCGATCTTTACTGTTACTTGTTAAAATATCATACTTAAAAAAAGACGTATAGATAATTTCAGTCCATTTAGAAGATAAGTCTTTATCTTTATGTTAAAAGATTTAGGAGATAAGTCTTTATCTTTAAGTTAAAAGAAGATGTTTTAAATTATATATGAAAAGAATAATTGGAATGTGAAAGTTTATTATAAAGGGATATTTCTCCCATATATATGGATGAATTGAAGTCAATTATTGAAACCTACTCCCTAGAGATTTTTTTTATTGATTTCTAATATGTCACGTGGCTAATAGAATAACTCACTTAATTGTCTTTTAACTCTAGTATTATAACATGTACATTTTCTAGTACTATGCTTTAATTAAAATTAAAATTTTACTTTAAAAATTTACATATTTTTTATGCAAACTTAATATATATACACAAAAGTATTTTTTCTGTTCCTTCATTATTGTTAAGGAATACTGTTGTAGCAACCCATCTTCTTTACTTTCAGATCTAGCTGAAAAAAAAAATTAATTCCATTTTGATAAATAAATATGTTAATTCTAAGAGTTAACTCTTCAACAATAAAAATGCAGTGAACCTTGACGAAATGTGTATACAGGGGGAAGAAAAAACTTTCAAAAAGGGATTCGATTAAACTGAAACATTGCATTGTTAGACAACTTTAATCTTAGGATTAGAATCTTATTACTTTATGAATGAAGTACATTAAATGGACTAAATGATAATTGAACTGTTTTACTTTTTATCCTTTTAACCAATGCTGTAATCAACAAAACTGAGTCGTTGTTAACAATCAGTTGAAAAAAGCTGTCAAATTAAAATTAGAACAAATTATTATTTTTTTTCTTACCCTTTCATATCTCAATAATGACAAAATTTTGAAATCTCAAAAGCTAATTAATTGACATTTTTAGCCCAGTTAATTCAGAAGACTGAATTCATATACTCTCTGAAATGTCTTCAATCAATAGAAAAGAAAAAAAAAAACATGTCGACACAATTATCAAATGAAAAACATACATTTTAGTTAAACTTGCACTGCAACATCTTGTATTCAAATTTGAAATTCTTTTACGCTTTATCTTTAAAGTTTGAACTTTGTTGATATCCAAATCCTTTGGGCAATTCGTGGAAGGGGCAAGAATTATTTAACATCAATGACTGACCCCATATGAAGATCTAAATGTGGGGAATGAAATTAGGGTGGATTATGGGAGAATGGCTTATGTCACTCCCATTTTAATAACTAAATTTTGACAATTTTTCTTATAACTTGTAGTAATATTTTCTAAATAATTTTCTTTTTTTTTATTTTTTTTATATTCTAAGATCACTTAAAAATATGACGTTAAATTTATCAAAATGTCATTATACATTAAAAAAAAATGATTTAGAAGAGATGATAGATGATCTTTGCTTGACCGAGGAGCTAAATTAAGTACATGCTCCACAAAATGCCAAATAAATAACATTTTCTTGTCTTAGTAGATCTTCCACAAAATCGCTGGCGCACACCAGAATAAACACAAAACTCCAAATTTCAGCAATTGGAAAATAAAGGACAGTAAATAAGGTTGTGTGGGCCATTATGCACACTCACTTTTGAGTGGACAAAGTATTACCAAGATTCCTTTTTTTTTTTTTCTCTTCTTCCTTTTCTCTGTTTAGTTCTTTGGTACATTTGATTCCCTAAGCATATTTAAAGGCGAAAACTATTTGCCAAATCACATCAACACTTGGTTTCGTTTTGCAAGAATAGTGGATGCATAATAATTCGACACTTGGTTTTGTTAGGAACGTGAGTCTAAGTCTCGCGTCGACTACAAATGAGAAAGTAGAACATTATATAAGAATAAAGATTCTTAAATTTATTATCTTAAAGTTTTAAATCAAAAATAGTGTCAATGTCTTATATGATTAAACTCGTTTTATTGATGTTTGTTCTCCTGTGAAATCTCTCCTTCTATAAACCCAACAGGTTTCACCCAAAAAAAGAATTTGTGGGTTTATTCATTTACGGTTTCTAGAGAAAAGAATTATTATGCATTTGTTGCCGTTGTTTTTTCAGCATTTGATTACGAACATGATCCAACAATATCACAAGAGCACGCGTATAAAGTAACACTCATATATTATGTATGTATGGTGGACCTTAATAAATAATACCTCTTTGCTTTGTCTTTTATCTTTTTCTTCTTCAAATTTGTCAGTTTATTTGAAATTTGGGATTCAAAGTCCGTTATACGCAGATTGTTTATTAACAATCTTCCAAAAAGTTTATACATCTAGTCAAATTATTTCTATTCGTACCACTGTGCATTGGGTACATCAATTCAAAAAGAAATAAAATTCACACGTTGTATTAAAAAAATCTATTAATTCTAGAAGAAAATGGTTGAAAGCTAATTAACAATTATGAGATATTATTTAAATTCACTTGATCTATCTTATTGCAGTTATCGTCCAATCCTTTTTTTTTTTCTTTTTTTGTTTTAATAAGTTGAAGACGCAATTATGGAAGATATGGTCCAAGAATGCGCACTCTTAAATAATTTGGGGTTGTAACTTTCCATGGACTACATCATTATAGTTTCTAATTGGATTGGGATAAGAGGTAGTGATTATTTTAAAGCTTTAGAGATTCTAATAGATGTTTTCTAGATAAGTTCAATGGATTATGAAAGAGAATAAGTGCAACAAGCAAAATTAATATATTATAAATAAATGTAAGGGTTTAAGAATAAATAAATAAAATGCTAAATTAGATAGAAAGGGATCAAGTGCATGTTAGCTGAAGTGTAAGGCACTACTTCTTACATCATGATTCCATCGCCTTTAATGCAAGCTTCTCTTCTCTCTCCTCAAAGTTTTCCATGTTATTTATCGATCCAAAAATTATACTATATTTATATATCTGATTTTTACGTGATTTAATATGAATTATTAATTATTTCAAAAATAAAAAGTAATAGTTAATTAATTAATAACTTACACTAAATAACAGTAAGTAAAAGATTATTAAGTAAAAGATGAGAGTAAAAAAAAGTTTAAAATATCCTTGAAATATAATAGAAGCACCTGAAATAAAGAGTGAATCTAATAAAATCAAATTAATATGTGCACAAGATCCGATGCAATGCAACTAATGAATACAACAGATTTGTCACTTCCCAACCTAGATTTGGCAGGAGGATGAGCATGCTTTTATTTGCAGACATGAACTTTGTGTAAGTTATTGATACATCTAAAGTGAAAAAGTGTCTAAAGTGATAAAGTAAGGGTGTATTTACTCAGTTTTAACTAGAAATACCTTATGATTACATAGTATTTCAATTCTAATCAAAGAGTAGATAAACCACTTTACATACTTTTTTCACTTGAGTGAAGTTGAATTCATGATTTCTGTACTGTTTGTCGTGGAGGTAAGCCAAAAAAAAAAAAAGTAAGAAACGTTTAATCTACAACTAAGTGGGGTACTGTTTTACACTGTTTTCTCCTTAACTCTATAGGTTCTATTCTCTTTGGTTCTTTCTTACTTCAATGTTTATGTTTGCATATCATATAGAAGCAGTCAGAAATCATTTTACTTCTGCTTTTGTTCTATGATTTTCAAACAACTTACTGAAACAGTATTTCAGTTATACAATTACTCTTCAAATTTCCCAAATCAAAGATTGGATTTTGCTAATAATTTCTATATAATGCAAGTAGATGCATCTTTTTTCAGCAAGGACTAGTGTAATGGTGTATCCTCCACCTATGATGAACAGAAAGAAAAACACACTCTGCAAGACTGGAGCAGAAACTCTCATAAATAACACTAACAATACAAGTTTTTATACCTAAAAATAAGAGTACTTTACAATTGATTGATGAGTTGAGCATGTCATTTATCTGATGTCATTTCCCATACATGTCGTGCAAGAGATATCGGTCCAGCTAAACCACCCTGGATGGATACACTTCCAAACCTAGTCATCATCATTATTGCATATATTATTTATGTACAATACTGAACATTAATCTATATAATAATCCTTATTACATGAGGTTGTTGATTTAAATAACTTTGAAGTTTGTTAGGGAGTTCTTTTTTATCACTAGTTGAGAAATTAAATTAAAGTTCACATACACTATTCATAGTATTCAATACCCTACTATTCAGCAATGATTTTCACTGTGTGAAATCAGAGAAATTTATGAATATCTTGTTAATCATTTGTCTAAGTAGTGAGAAGGACATAAATAAGTTGTTTACATTAAATGGTTAACATTCTATATATTAAGAGCAGCACCTTAATGGTTTAATATGGCTTGAATAGAGTTAAATGACAAAATTACTAACACAAACAAATGATATTTGTAGCTAAATTTCTTGTATTTTCTAACCTGATGTTTTACATTGGCGTGATTACTAGAATTTTCTCAACAAGTCTGAAATCTAAAAACTCATTAGAATTTTTTCAAACGAGTCTGAAATTTGGAAACTCTTTTTTAGACGCCAGATTGGCATCAAAGTTGGTAGGTCATTAATGAAAACCATATAGGAGGTTGTGTGGATGTGTGGTACTCAAGTGTATAAAAAGAAAAGAGAAAAATTGTACATACAATACCAGTATTTGTTTGTTTTACATTTAATATGATGTTTTTGTTTTGAAAAAGAATGATATTAATGGTATAAGGAAAAAAATGAATAGGTAAGTAGATGGATTGAAAAGGAAACTGAGTGAAGCAGCAAATGCTAACTCAGTGAAAGAGGGCCACGTGTGATGTGAGACACAATTGTAAGGGTGGCATTGATGGCTGTATTTGACCAAACAAACTGATAGCAAGGGGTGCTCTTGTCATTTCAATAAAAAGAGTTGTCACCAAGCATCATATTAACACCAACCAATGCTTTCTCAGTAGTTTTTTCTTCATTGGAATAGCCTTGTCTTCTACTACACTCCCCCATGCTCTCAGATTCTAGCTCACTGTGCTTTTCCAACCCTGGATTTTTTCTCAAATCTTGGTAAGGAACTGGTATAATGTTCAAAAACTTCTCAAACTGAAGCCATTGGCTTCATACTTTCCTTCAAAATTTGCTTCTGGTTTTATCTTCTCTTATTTACAAGGGTTTGTGAAGTAAAGTGTATTAAGCTCATACTTCTTGGACCTTTTGAGTTCCAGTGTTTTAGCATTTCTGTTTTTGATGTCATGATGTGAATGGATTTTACAGAAATGTATATCTCCCTTTTTCTAATCTTTAATTGATTCTTAACCAATTCATGCAATGAGAAGTGCACTTTAATTTCCAGTTCTAATCATGAGTTGATGTGCATTTTGTTGTTAACCTATGTGCTTATGACATAAACTATGATTTATGTATGAATACCGTATGAGTGGTAGCTTGATTAACCTTGCTTTGTATAGGTACTTCCCGTTTGCTGTTTCTGCTTTTTGTGTTTTGTACATCTGTTCTGACCGAAATTTAAAGCTTTCTTCTTTCAGCTCAGCCAAATTGGAAGCACTGAAATGAATTAATCAAGCAGAATCGGAAATTTTCTTCACAACTTTTATAAACATTATATTTTCATTAGATTTGGCTGAGGATTTTCCCTTAAATTCTGCAGTTGTTTTTAGTGGCTGGCTTCATTCAGATGAAAACTAATTCAACCATATGTGGGGCCATGTACATTTCTCGCGTCTTATTTGTTACTTTTTTATTGAAATCTGATGTTCATGTTTGGATAATTCCCTTTCCCTTTCCGAATAATCATTCCCTTCTCTTTGTTTAATTCTGGAAATTTCAAAAGTATTTTTCTTTAAACCAGTAATCTTTAGAATTGGTCAACTATGATGTTTCTTGGAAATTCTCACTGATAGATCCCAGTTTGTTCTTCATTCTTTTGTGATAAAAAGAAAATAAGCAGATTGTTTGACTTGGTATGAGAGTCAAGTTGATAATACACGGTAGAAGAAGAAGAAGAAGAAGAAAAAAGTAGACTAATGTTAACAGTGCGCTGACTCTAAACTCCTAGTTTCTGTAGGACCTGAAAAAGTTGCCCTTAAATTCTGTTCCTATCAACTGAATATTTGAGCTGTGTCTTTCTCTCTGTTCTATTCATTGTAAGTTGCAAGCTGCTACTGAATATGATAAAACTGATGCTGGGATTTTTCCACGCAGACAGAAGATCATGTTAAATCTGCGGTTTATCTCCACTCAGAAGAGAGAACCTGAACAATTCAGGGTCATATCTGTTATGTTGCCATGAGGATCAATTAACAGCTATCTCTAGGCCACTATTGTCCATTGTTCTGCTGCAAGATACAATCTGAAAGAGATAACTTGAACTACTACAGCAGTTATAATGCAGGCATCAGAGCAACATAGAAGTTCAAGCATGTACTATCAACCATTACAACAAATTGAAGCCTATTGCTTGCCGCAGTATCGCACCCTTAATCAGCAGCTATTTTACCATGATGGAGGCCATGGAACTCACTTTTCAACTCCAAGTTCTTCTGAACTTTACTGTACATTGGAATCATCTTCTGTAGCTGGCAGTTTCACTCTTTACAACTCTCCTTCAACTCTTAGTTTCTCACCTAATGGTAGCCCCATATCGCAGCATGAGTCTCAGTCATATCCTTCTGATCAGTATCATTCCCCTGAGAATACCTATGGCTCTCCATTGAGTGGCTCCTGCATAACCGATGATTTAAGCAGCTTCAAGCACAAACTGAGAGAGTTGGAAAGTGTGATGCTTGGCCCTGACTCTGATAATCTTGATTGTTATGACAGTGCCATAAGCAATGGAAACAACTTTGCTTCACTTGAGATGGATAGCTGGAGACAAACAATGGTGGCAATTTCTAGCAAAAACCTGAAGCACATCCTTATTGCATGTGCCAAAGCCATTGCAGACAATGATTTGCTCATGGCACAGTGGCTGATGGATGAACTAAGGCAGATGGTGTCAGTTTCTGGCGACCCAATTCAACGGTTGGGAGCATACATGCTGGAAGGACTTGTTGCAAGATTAGCTGCTTCTGGGAGTTCAATATACAAAGCTTTAAGATGCAAAGAACCAGAAAGTTCTGAGCTTCTCTCCTACATGCACATACTGTATGAGGTTTGCCCTTATTTCAAATTTGGGTACATGTCTGCAAATGGAGCCATTGCAGAAGCTATGAAAGATGAAGAAAGGGTGCACATAATTGATTTCCAAATTGGTCAAGGAAGCCAGTGGATCACTTTAATTCAGGCTTTTGCAGCTAGACCTGGAGGGCCACCCCACATTCGGATTACAGGTATTGATGACTCACAATCAGCTTATGCTAGAGGTGGTGGACTGCACATAGTGGGAAGGAGGTTATCAAAGCTTGCTGAGCATTTTAAGGTGCCGTTTGAGTTTCATGCTGCAGCTATTTCTGGTTGTGATGTTCAACTACATAACCTTGGAGTTCGACCGGGGGAAGCTCTGGCTGTGAATTTTGCATTCATGCTACATCATATGCCAGATGAAAGTGTGAGTACACAGAATCACAGGGATAGGTTGTTGAGGTTGGTTAGGAGCCTATCGCCGAAGGTGGTGACACTTGTTGAGCAGGAATCTAACACAAACACTGCTGCATTCTTTCCTCGTTTCCTTGAAACTCTGGACTATTACACAGCAATGTTTGAGTCAATAGATGTGACTCTTCCTAGAGATCATAAAGAGAGAATCAATGTTGAGCAGCATTGTTTGGCGAGAGATTTGGTTAACATCATAGCTTGTGAAGGGGTTGAGAGGGTGGAACGGCATGAGGTGCTTGGGAAATGGAGATCAAGATTTGCAATGGCCGGTTTCACTCCTTACCCTTTGAGTTCACTGGTGAATGGTACCATTAAGAAATTGCTTGAGAACTACAGTAATAGATATAGACTTGAAGAGAGAGATGGAGCTCTTTATCTGGGTTGGATGAATAGAGATTTGGTTGCTTCTTGCGCATGGAAATGAGACATGGGTAATATGTGACTCCTGCATGTTTGTCAGGGTACAAAGAAGAACCTATGCCTCTTCATTTTCTGTTCCATTGCTGTAAAAGTTAATGAGAAAGTTCTCGACATTAAATCCAATCTAATAGTCTATTTTCTTTGTTTAAAGCATTTCTATAGAAATTGTAGGTACAAATTTCCTTTTTCAGCAATATTAATCTGTCATTTCAAAATCTTTTCTGGCCCCTGAATTCTGAGCACCCCAATGGTTATATAATATACTTAGACTTAGTGACGGGGAAAGTAATTTGTAGAATATATCAGAAGCATTTAGAAACTATGCTATCCTGTTATCAGACATTGTTGTCCATGTATTTATTAGATGTTTTGCTTTAAGCGTTAGGATTAAATTAATAAAACAGCCCACGTGGCTTCATTTAAGATAACTAATGATAACTGAAACAAAAAAAACTACGACTGAGAGTTTGAAATTTGATGAAAGTTATCTTTATTCTGTAAGAGGGTAGGCCATGGGACTAAGATTATCTTTGCACAGTCACTCCTTTTATTGGTCCAGGGTCTGCGTATTGAAGGGGTTATGCTGGTGTGATCGTTGCTTTGGTGGACCAATATGAAGGAAAATTCTTGTGTCCTTCTACAGAAAGAATTTTCATTTTACAGGAAAAATATTATATCATTTTAAAGAGGGTGTGGTTTGGATCATTAGGGGACCTCAACATTTGCAAGTGTCGCTTTGTGAAGGAAGAACGAATTTCTAGCAAGCTGACTTACTCGAACATAACTTGTAAAGGTGGACTTGACAAAATAATATCAGTGCCAAATAGGAGAATTGCATAAATTCCAAAGGGTATAGTGACTTGTAAGATGCAACTCTTTCTGTATTTTCAATTCAGTAGCAAGAGAGTTGAAAGTCAAAAAATAAAAATTATAAACGAATGTGTAAGAAGAAACACTCTCATTATCTTCTAGACTTCAAGAATGAGCTTAAACGTAATGGACCCATAAAATTCTTTAGCAGCCTCCAAAGTTGACACCAATTGGTCTTCTCGTGTACTGAGACAATGTAAGAGAGGATTTGGCTGTTTATATATTCGGTCTCTAAGCTCCAAAACACAGAATAGTGTCTATTTCACCTTTCGATAAATGATAAAATACCAACCAATATCCTGTTCTATTCAGTTGCCATTGAACATGACATTAAAGAATGAACCTAAACCACTGCACCAACACTCACATTTTAGCGCATGGAATAACTTTTGCTATTTTCAACTACTACAATTCTGCATTGCACTTCTAAATTTACAAGAAGAAAGGAGATGGAAGGATTACTAGGCACAAAACAAGAATTACATCTGAATGACTGAGTATGCTCAACGATATATTAGAATTTTAGATACATATGTACGAAAATGTAAATCTTATTTAACTCTAACAATAATGGTATACAAGTTTGATATCCAATGTAGTATTAATTGTAATTTGCATATTTAGTCAAACTGCCCAAAGAGAATGAGAGCTAGAAGAAGAGTAAAGTGAAGGTTAGAGTAGAGATAGGAATTATAATCCCACAATATATCTGTCAAGCCTATGTCATAGTCAAATATTTATACTCTTCTGTGACCATCTGCAGCTTCAAAAAATATTGCAAATTTAGCTTTGGACCGGTTCTGCATCAGCTGCTGGTTGCTTGTTAAATTCGCTTTCTGTACTGGGGTTATCATGAATGGCCTTAGTTCCTTCTGATAAAGGTTTTACCTCACTTTTCAGCTGTTCATTGGATCTACACGGAACTCCAGAACTAGAATTGCATATAACATCACTGCTGACAGAATCGTCTTTGGTACCTGAGTTATCTTTTTGTTGTTGCTCATTTAATTTAACTTCAGGACCCTCATTTGAAAGGCTTATCACACTAAACTGAACCATATCACGGACCTTTGACTTAGTAGTTGACTTGCCATTTAGTTGCTCTGATAATTTGCTTGCCGAGCCCAAGCCACTTTGTTCCCCTCTGTTAACAGCAGTATCTTCAGATTCGGTTCCTGCCTTGCCATTCATGGTCGTTGTGTGAGTATTTGTAGCTGCATTATGAGTGACAGTCCTTCCAGGGGGAAGTTCATGATCATGTTGTCCCTCATAGGTAGTTATTACAATTTTTGAATCATGAGAGGCCCTTTCCACATGCTTTTTGACAGGGCATCCAGGATTTGAGCATCGATAGTAACTTCTGCAGTAGAGAGAAAATCCAATCACATTAAATTAAAACATTTGTGAATGATGCTTCCATGTAAAGCTCAGAGCACAGAGGAATAGAGAGAGCACATAAACATCTAAAAACAGTGTAACCAGAATGAGAAGAGGTAACTTGACAAGTTTAACCAGCTGGAGAAGAGGATGCAGCTAGACTGAAGGAATTGGTATTCCCAATATTCTAATTCAGAACCGGAGCTGTATTGATACAATTTCCATTGCTTTCTTTTTATGCTAAAGAAACATGATGCTTGTAATAAAATTTTTCATCTGTGTTCAAACATTCAAGAGTGTTGCTTGCATTTCAAAACCAGTATAGGACTGCTAAATCATGGTTAAAACCATAATATTGAGACTATTAGTTGTGTGGACTTAAGATTAAAAATCCTACAAAAAGTGCATGTGGAACATACTTTGAAAATAATATAGAAGAAAATACTATAACCATTTCCTGTTGCTTTCAAACAGGCAAAGAATATCTCAAAGAGATCATTACACTAGAAGCTAATGAAATTAATTTATGGCGACAAGGTTTCACGCTAGCTCATCCAAGGCAAAATGAGATACCCATCACAATGGCAGAAAATAAGACTGTATTTGAAATGAAAATTTAACATGTACCTTGGGTTTGCATTCCCTTTAACTAGCTTCTGCCCATATTTGCGCCAGCGATACCCATCATTTACCAAATCAACCTCACTTGAAGTCTGAACAACAACACGAGATTCACGAGTTGACATGTTAACTCCAATGGAATCAGCATTACTACTGTCTTTCTTCCTGCATGGTATCAACACAAATTTTAAAACATATATATCAAAGCAAATTTTAAAACATAGTGATAACAACTTACTGTCGCTTTGACTCAGGATCCTCGTTGTCATGAACCTGATTCTTTGCCTTTGACAATTGTAAATGTGCAGCTTTCAACTCAATAACTGGGGACACTTTTGCAGTCGGAAAGGACTGTAAAGGCTTGATCTGTTGAGACGTGCATCCTTGCTCAACGGATGTTTTGTCTTCAGAAATGGTGCCATAACATGCATTAAGATCTTTTCTATGAAATCATATAAACTAAAGTACTAACAATGTTAACTGCTCACCTTTCACATTGGCTAACAAGGGTTTGCGTGCTGCTTGTTCAACAACCGGAAAAACACACTCAACTGATACTGTGGAGTTCAATTGAGGCCTAGGATGATTATGCTGTCCGATACAAACACAATCGGTGATGTTCCCATTATTAGACTGCTGCAATTGCTTTTTTGCCTGGCAATTTGGATATGTACACTTGTAATAGCTCCGTATAAATTCATTCCCCTTGACATGTTTCTGACCATATTTTCGCCAGTTATAGCCATCTTTAGACACCTTTTCACGTATTATAGAGGGACTTTCTTGACTGGATTGCAATGGAGGCAATTCATTCAAAAGAGTATCAGGGCTCTGCAAATGTTTCTCAGGTGGTAATGAGCACGTGCTTCCTTCTTGATCTGATTCCAGGGCACATGCAGTAGCATCGGAGTCCTTCCCCTCTTCATTTTTAACTACAGCAGAAGGAGAACTTGTTGCTCCCTCTGGTTTGGAAGGATCATTTTTAGTATCATGACCTTGTGACAATGTAACATCACTATCAGGACTGGCTCTATGCTGCAGCAATTTACCAGAAGGGGTATTTTGATCTACACTTTTGTCTGAAGAAACCATGTGAACCTACTTCTTATAAATCAGAAGGAAATGGGTCTAGTTTCACTGACTGCTTCCATGAATGTCCTGAAAGATGACTAAGCAATGTGAGCTTGTGGCTGTTCAGACCTGACACATTTGAAGAGCTATTAGAAAAAATACAAATTTAGGTTCCAGTTCCATGTGACAGAAAGATCAGTAATAGCTACAGCATGAACAGTGGGTAGGGAAATTTTCTGTTTCATCCGAGGTTCCATTGTTGAACTTTTTATCAGTTCTATTAATGTCAACCCTGTTCTAAGGCAAAAAATGCGGAAAGTTTTCGCTGAAAAAAGAAAAGAGTATCCTTTACTTATTGTTTTCCCTATGTAATAATTAACAATTTCTTTTTCTAATAAAAATTCCTCTTTCTACTTTTACTTGCTAAACAGCAGATGCTAAAAAAAACCCAACTTTTATTAGCAGAAGCAGCAGCAATATGAAACTCACTTTAAACATGCGAAATCATTCATTCACTCATGATGGACCAAATACTATATCTAAATATTCCAAATCGGAGTCTTGACGCCATAGATGAACATACAAACATACACACGCATAATTAAAGCCATACTAAATTCCAATTCACAGAAGCTCAACAAATCTCAACCAAAAATTTAATTTCCAGGTCCTACTTTGAGATCATACCATTCTCTACTTAATTATCTGTTAAACAACCCAATTGCAAACAAAACATTCAGAGATAGCTTATTCTTTATTCTTTATTCTTTATTCTGTTTCTGAAATTAACCCAACGAACCAAATCAAAAAGAGTGTTAATTCATTTGCTAGGGTCTCAAAAAAAACGCTCTTTTCTACCTTCTCTCCAAATATCCCTTAACCCAGAAAAAAAAAAAAAAAAAAGTCCGACATCGATTTTAGTACGCTAAGATTAAAAAGGGTGAATAGAAAAGAGTGAAATTGGGTTGTGGGGACTATAAAGAGAAAGATTGCACGTGGGAAGAGATGACTTACCCGGAAAACAAGAAAAGTCTCGAAATTGGAGAAGAGGGAGTTGAGTTGAGTAAAGAAGTGTTTATTTGTTGCAGAGCAGAAGAAAACGTTGTTGATGTTGTGTTGTGGGTTTGGGTGGTGGAAGGAAGCAATGCAATGGGAGTGAGTCCAATGTAACATCCTTATTTAATTGACCCAAAAAACAAGGCAAAAGGTAACAAAAGTCCACTCTCTCTCTCTCTCTGCTGTGTTATTAATTTTAAAGTGACACGCTGACATACACACACATAGAATATGCTTTTCTGAGCTTTCATTTCATTTGTCAAGTCTTCAATCGACGGTTCTTGTTCTCCCTCTCTCTCTCTCAAACCGCACCACAATACTCTCTGCTCTGGGCTACATTCACCAATTGGGCCTGTTTTATTAACTGCACCCCATTAGCATTTTGAAAAGGACTTTACAGAACATGTCTTATATTTTTTAACATTTCATAAAGAACTTTCTGAGCACATGAAATAAGAAAGGAAAAATAAGAATAGTTATGTCATGGTAAAGAATTAACATGGAGTACATTCAGAGAAAAAGTATATATAGTAACGAGTCTAAAACACTTTTAAGGCTTCTCAGGGTTTAGGGCCGTTCTAGCCCGCCCGCGTTCTGGCACGTGAAATGCGTGGTGCATGGTTGGTCCGCCCCACAAGTTGAAATTGGATTTGTTTATGTGGCCCACCCAGCCCAACTGTATGGCTCGTAGTCCACGGGCTAGCCCCCGTAATTAAACAAACATAAAGCAATTCCTGCCAAGTAATTAAGTAATACTACAGATATGTTACAAGAGTTAATAACCGATGCTCATAACGAAATATAATTCCCTGCCAACATAAACAAAATGCAATCACATTATTCCAAATCAAAGCAACAAAATCCTTAAACCAAATTAAACCAAATCAAAGCTCATAATCTTTAAGTTCAACCAACAAATTCAAAACTCCTAATTAACAAAATACACAAGCTCATAATCCTTAAGTTCAACAAAAAAATTTAAAGTTTCTAATTAACAAAGTACACAACTAAATATGGAAATATTCTTCATCTTCCATGTTAATAAGATTGGATGCAACTTTGGATGAACCTTCATGTAGCACATTTTGGAAATCCATGCTTCCAACTATAACTGCAGGCTTCGACGGTGGAAGACACGTCGTGGGCTTCGATGGTGGAGGAGGCACTGTTGGCTTAGGCGATGGAGGAGCCGCTGTTGGCTTCAATGGGTGGAGGATGCATTGCTGCCTTCGATTGGTGGAGGAAGCACTGTTGGGTGTTTGGAGAGTGTCGCTGACTATTTCTATTTCAGGGAGGCTCTGGATCTTACATTGTGTGTTTCGCGAAGGGAAGAGAAAGAACATGATTTTTTTGTGAGCACTCAGACACCTGACTTGAGTATTACACCGCTACGTTGCATTCGATCGTGGAGGAGGTGCCACCACTGTTGCGATGACTGCAGGACGCACCGCACTGTTGTGACAAGTGGAGGGTGCACCGCGCTTCTATGAAGGGTGGAGGACGCACCGCGTTGTTTTTTAGATATTGATTAATTATTTTTTAGACTTAAACTTTGTTTTAAATATGTATATTGATGAGAAATAAACGAATAAATTTATTTTTAAAAGTGATAAAAAGGAAGATACATATGAAAACTAAAAGTGATGTTAATGATTCAATTGTTGAATTAGAGTAACCTTCATTTAAGATTCAAATAATTATATGTGAGAAGTTTCATTAATTACATGTAACGTATTATAAGAAAAACGTCCTTACAAGAATATTCTAATAATTGAAAGAGATAAAATTAGAAAAACTGATTTAAAATGATATTCATGTCACAAATACAACTTCAAAATTATCACTTCTTAAGAATAAAACATATAAAAAAAATTTAAATAATAAATTATTTATACTTTTGTTATATTAGTAACAATGATTAAGTATATAAAATTTTAAATATATTATTTTGATACCTCAAAAACTTTAAAGCTCCAACCTCAACTCTAAAGCATACCTTTGTCTCTTATAATTTAATGCACTTTATTATCATCATAATTGTAATTATTGTTATCATTATTATTTTCTTATTGTTAGTTATAAATAATCCTCGGATACACAGCTCGATAACTTGAAAAATTATTCTAAAAAAGCCCTTTAAACACACAACCAATGGCAAAAACTTCCATGTTGTTTCCTTGTTTGATGGTTCTATTTCTCATAATATTTACGACAGGTATGTTTCGCTTTGTTTCTCTTTTGTTGTGTCTCTTATATACAGTTATTTATACTTTTGTTCGTGTCAAAAATCACAAATTTTCTTGAATTTGGAGTTGTGCTTATTTTTATATGATGATTTTTGTGAAATAGATGAAACACCATGATTGTTTAACTAATGATTTGACAAAGAATGAACAAATTTTGCAGGGGTTGTGGGTGATTGTAACTACGAGTGCTATAATAAAGCTCGTTGTAGTCTTCTGAAGTGTCCTCTTCATTGCGAAAGGGAATGCATCAGAATGTGTTGCACTTGCGTGTGTCGTGGAAATGAAAAACCTCAAATAAATATGTGATAATTTCATGCCTTTGTTGTGGAATTTATTAGTAATAAAAGAAGTTGAAGTAATAACATGATCATTCTTGTTCATCAATTACATTCAATATACTTAAAAATTGCATAAAACTAAAACAAATATATTTCCGCTATAATAATCTTGTATTATCTATGTATTATCAATAATAATGGTAATTACTCATAGATCTAAGAGTCTATCGCGACAATTATAAATTATTTGGGTATTAATCTTGTAATATTTTTAAACAAAAATAAAGAACTAGAGAGGATAAATATAAAATATTAGGTTTAACAAAATATTTTCTTTTTCAGATATTTAATATTAATTTTAATAAAATAAAGCGATGCATTTATCCATTCCCATATACACATAGGTCCCATTTGATGGTAATAATAAATGTTAGTTAAAACATTTTTATGCATATATTATTTTTTGTTATGAGTGGAAACATATGTTTACGTATATGTGTGTTTATTTTTTTATCATTATAAAAGATATATAAAACTTTTATATTAAAAAAAGTTAATTGAGTTTTTTTTTAAATTAAAAGATAAAATAATAAAATAGTATGTTAACAGTATCTTCAAAATCGTTAGAAAAAGCTCATTTAAAAAATTAACATTTATTTACTAAAAAAATATTTGAAAATTAGTTCAACAATATCTTTTTGAAATATATTTTTCATATATTCTCAAAATCTCATTTTAAATTATATGTAATATATACTATATTGATAGAAATTAAATTAGGTAGATTTTTATTTATTAAATGCAATAAAGAATATAATTTTATTGAGATATATTTTTGTGACACTAAATGTAGTTATATAGTCACGTTTTTTTTTAAACAAAAAAGTTAGACACAAACACATTAATTTTGTTCTCATTTCTCTTCTGTTCTCTATCATTGTTGAAGAAGATAAAAAAGAGCAATTTACTCTTGTCTAACTTCATAATAAAATATTAGTTTAATCGTTAATATTTTTTATCTTATGATTTTTTTATATATTTATATTTTATAAATATGAAAAGAAAAGTTATGTATTATATGTTTTTTTATAATTATTTTTTTAATTGTAAGTTGATTATCATTTATTTTTATTTTAAGAATTGTTTGGATCGAGGGGAATGATACGAGGGAGAGAGAGTGAATAAATATAGGAGATAGAAAGATGATTGTAGTGTTATTTGTTTGAAGGAATAGATGAAGGATTTTGAAGAGAATATGTGTGAAAGTTAATAAATGATTTCGTGGATGTGATATATAAAAAAAATGTTTTAATAAATTAAAATATAAAATTATACTTTTATCTTTATAATTAAAATGAATAGAAAATAAAATCTATTTAGATAAAATAAAATTATAATAAATGTAACCAATTTAAAATAAAATGTGATTTATTGCAAATAATTTTAATTACATATTGAATTATAAAAAATAATAAAATATTATTAATATATGCAGAGAATTTGAACCGTTCAAGGTGCAGTTAAAATAATGCTATTGTATATGTATGCCTTACTATGTAACAAAATAAAATAAAATAAGGACAAATTCGTTATTTCAGTGGCTATTTACATTAAATTTGTGCAAATCTTCGTGTTATGTGAGGATCAATCTCTTCTCTCTCTTACAATCCCATCCGCCCAAATGATAGCAAATATCCAAATGGAGGTTACATTTTCAATTTTTTTAATTTTGATAAATTATATTTTAGTATTAATTTTTTGTTGTTTAAATAAGGATATTGACGAGGAATAACCGAATATATTTATTTGTTATAAGTGATAAAATAGAAGATACTTATGAAAATGAATTTTTGATATAGAAAAATTCTACTCATTCACATTGAAGCATAATACTACATTTTTAATTATTAAATTAAATAACAGGATTTAAAAAATTATATTTGGAAAGTTTCATGTTAATTATTTGTAACATATTTAAGGAAAAATGTCAAAAGAACATTGTAATGAGTGAAAGATATAAAATTAGAAAAATTTATTTAAAATGAAATTCATGTATACAACATTAAAATTATCATTTTTATAAGGAGAAATATATAAAAAAATTTCAATATTGAATTATATTTACTTTTATTATTTAATGCACTTTATTATCATCATTGTAGTTATTATTTTCATTATTATTTTTATTATTATCATTATAAATAATCCTCAAATACACAAATATGTAACTTGAAAAATTATTCTAAAAAACCCCTTTAAACACAAAACTAAGGGCGAAAGCTTCACTATTGCTTCTTGCTTGATGGTTCTATTTTTAGTAATATTTGCAACATGTATGCTCCGCTTTGATTCTCTTTTGTTACGCCTCTCTTATATACAATTATTTATATATTTTTGTTTATCTCGAAAATCACAAATTATTACAATTATTTATATACTTTTGTTTATCTCCAAAATCACAAATTATTTTGGTTTTGGAATGGTTTTTGTATATTTTTATGATGGTTTTTGTGAAATGGATGAAAGACCATGTTTGTTTAACTAATGATTTAACAAAAAATGAACAAATTTTGTAGGGTTTGTGGATGCTTGTAGCTACCAGTGCCATGACAATGTTGGTTGTGAACAAGGTGTTGCATTTGCGCGTGCGAAAATTAAAAACCTAAAATAAATATGTAACAATTTCATGTTTTGTTGTGAAATTTATTCCTATTAATAAGAGAAGTTGAAATAATAACACGGTCATTCTTCACCAATTGCATTCCATATACCTTATTCTTAAATTGCATAAAACTAAAACAAATATATTTCCACTATAATAATTTCATATTGTTTATATATTAACAATAATAATAATAATCGGTCGCAAATCTAAGAGTCTAATTCAATGGCGACAGTTAGAAATTATTTGGTTTTCAATTTAGTAACATTTTAAAATAATAGTAAAAAATTAAGAGAGGACAAATATTTAAGATTAAAAAGGAGAAAATAATTTTTTTTCAGATATTTAATAATAATTTTAATAAAATCAAGAAGTGTGCTTGCCATCTCAGATACACATTAGTTCGGTCCCCAAATGATGATAATAATAAATGTTACTTAAACAACTTTTATGCATATATATATATATATATATATATATATATATATATATATATATATATAATTATCTGTTAAATTTTTAAAAATTAATCGTTATTTTTACTGTACATGTTTTCTATAAAAGTGTCTATTTTTCCTCAATTTTTTTCCTTATTCATTACTTTTTCATATTTTCTCCATTTATCTTATTTTGTTCCTAAGATTATCTATAACTATATAGAAAGATAATTTCCTCTTTTGTGTTCACATTTCATAGTTTCAATTTTACTCTTTTCAATATAATTATTTGTTAGATTTTTTAAAAATTAATCGTTAAAACTGTTTATCTTCTCTCCTTTGTTCTTTTCCTATCCATTAACAATTATTTTCTCATCTTTTCTAATTTATTTCACTTTGTTTTTAATAAATATAAATTTATTTTGTATATTAACTTAATAACACTACAATGTCATCACTTCTAACATTATATCATGCATGTTTAAAAAGATGCGTATGTGTTTATGCTAGTATATGTAAAGATGATTCCCTCTTTTGTGTCCACATCTCATAATTTCAATTTCAGTCTTTACAATATAATTATTTCTTAAATTTTTAGAAATTAAAATTTACTTTTACATGCTTTATATAAAAGTGTCTATCTTCTCTTAATTTTTTCTTTATCCATCAACAACTAATTTCTCATCTTTTCTCCATTCATCTCACTTTGTTTTTAATAAATATAAATTTATTTTATATATTATTTTAATCACATCACAATAACATCATCTACTAATATAATATCATGCATATTTTAACAATTATGTATACACATAATAATGTATTTACACTGGTAAACATACAATAAAATAAATATAGAATTATCTACACTAAAACAATTGGTTATAAAAGTGAATGCTCCTTATTATATATATACTTACTGATGAAAACTTATTTTAAAAATTATGTTCCAAAATTTTGTTCTGAAATATTATTTCATAAATTCCAAAAAGATTATTCGATACCATTAGGATGACTCTCTTAAAACTCTTGAGAGTGTAATTAGAAATTATTGGAGTACAAGAAGAAAACATCCACATTTTATTGTTTTTTTTTTCTTTTGCATTAACTCGTTTTGTTTTAACTCATTCACGTGTAATCTATTTTATCTAAGATTTTATATAATTATATTTCATTCATTTTATACTTCATACTTTCTTGTAAATATTTGGTTTAATCATTTTGTATTATAAATTTAAATTTTATTCATAAAATAAAATTAGGATAAAGAAGTTAAAAAACAATTAGAAGTTAAAAATAAAAATATGTCTCATTACGATTAGTTTCATTTTAAAAATAAAAATTTATGAAGTTACTCCTTTTTTCTAACCTTGGTAACAACAATAAAAGAGTTATTGGAAATATTAAAACTCTAATTAATTAATTAATTAATAATAGTTTTTATCGTGTTCAAAGTATGAGAAAACGTTATATAATGACTTTCTACTTCCAGTCAAAATCTATTTCAAATTTCTTTTAATATTAATTAAATAAGTTAAATAATAATGTTTTATCATCGTAGTTATTGTTATCAATATTATGGTTATAAATAATTCTCATATACACAACTCCTTAACTTGAACAATTATTCTAAGAAAACCCTTTAAACACATAACCAATGGCAAAAACTTCAGTGTTGTTTCCTTGCTTGATGTTTTTATTTCTCGTGATACTTCCAACAGGTATGCTTCGCTCTGATTCTCTTTTGTTGCACCTTTCTTATATACAGTTATGTATATACTTTTGTTTGTGTCAAAAATCACAAACTATTTTGGATTTAGAGTGGTGTTTAATTTTATATGATGATTTTTGTGAAAGATTTAAATATTTTTTTAGTTCTCATTTTTGTAGTGTTTGTTGCGGATGGTTTTTATTTCTACCAAATGTTTTATTTGGACCATTTTAAACATTCGCTAAAAAATGAGGATCATTTTAAACATTATATCAAAATGAGGACCATTCGCAACAAACACTACGAAAATGAGAAAAAAAAAAATATTTAAGCCCTTGTGAAATGGATGAGACACCATGTTTGTTTAACTAATGATTTGGCAAAAATTGAACAGATTTTGTAGGGTTTGTGGATGCTTGTAGCTATCAGTGCCATATGAATTCTGGTTGTGTAAATCTGCATTGTCCTTATCTCGCTCCTCGTTGCGTAAAGCGATGCATCAGAAGGTGTTGCATTTGTGCGTGTGAAAAGGAAAAACCTCAAATAAATATGTAACAATTTCATGCCTTTGTTTTGAAATTGATTCGGAATAATAAGAGAAGTTGAATAATAACATGATCATTCTTTATCAATTGCATTCCATATACCTTATTCTTAAATTGCATAAAACTAAAACAAATATATTTCCACTATAGTAATTTCATATTGTTTATCTATTAACAATAATAATGATAATCGGTCGCAAATCTAAGACCTTAAGTCAATGATGACAATTAGAAATTATTTGAGTTTTAATCCAGATCCATTTTAAAATAAAAGTAAGGAATTAAGAATGACAAATATAAAAAATTAGAAAAGATAAAATAATTTTTTTTTCACATATTTAATAATAATTTTAACAAAACCAAGAAGTGTGTCTACCCATCTTGGGTACATATTGGTTCGCAAGTGATGATAATAATAAATGTTACTTAAAACATCTTTTATGCATGTACACATTATTTTCTTATAATAAGTTGAAACACATGATTAAATATATTTGTATTTACTTTTTTATCATGACAAAAAATATATAAAAATTTTATATTAGAAAATTTTAATTGAGTTCAAAAAACGGATTTACAAAAATTAAAAGATAAAATAATAAAAAGAACATATTAATAAAGAGTAAAGTTGGTAAAGAATTGTGTATAATAAAATAATGACAAAAAACGGTTGTAAAAGTAAATTAAAAATATTTATAAAATATAAAAATTATCGTTATAAATAAAGAGGGTTACCTCTTCTGTGTTTATATTTCATAACTCCAATTTTACTTTTCACAATATATTTATTTTTTTAATTTTTAAAAATTAATAGTTACTTTTTACATTTTTCTATAAAAATGTTTATCTTCTCTCCTTCTTTTTTCTATATATGATTTTTTTTTTATTTTGTGTCAATATTTCTTGATTTAAATTTGACCATTTATAATATAATTATTTTTAAAAATTTTAAAAATTAACATTTACTTTTACATGTTTTTTAAAAGTATCTATCTTCTCTCTATCCATCAACAATTACTTCCTCATATTTTCTCCATTTATCTCACTTTGTTTTCAATAAATATAAATTTATTTTATATATTACAATATCATCACTTACTAATATAATATTATGTATATTTTTATTAATATAACATCATTTATATTTTAAAAATGTGTAATTATACTTATAACTTATGTGTTTATGCTAGTAAAAGATAAAATAGATATAGAATTATGTCCACTAAAACAAAAGTTATAAAAATGAATGTTCACACACACACACACATATATATATATATATATATATATATTTACTGATAAAAATTTATTTTAAAAATTATTTATGTTCTAAAATTTTGTTCTGAAATATGGTTTCGTAAATTCCAAAAAGATTATTCGATACCATTAGGATGACTCTTTTAAAACTCTTCAGAGTGTACATAGAAATTATGGGAGTAAAAGAAGAAAACATCCACTTTTTATTGTTTTTGTTGCATTAACTCGTTTTGTTTTAACTCATTCATGTGTAATATATGTCTCATTACCTTAGTTTCATTCTAAAAATAAAAATTTACGAAGTTACTCTTTCTTTAACCATGGTAACAATAATAAAAGAGTTATTAGAAATATTAAAACTAATTAATTAATAACAATTTTTATTGTGTTCAGAACAGACAGATCAAACGTTATATAATCACTTTTTACTTCAAGTCAAAATCTATTCCAAATTTCTTTTAATATTAATTAAAGAAGTTAGATAATATTGTCTTGTTAGTTTCATTTTAAAATAAAAATTTATGAAGTTATTCTTTCTTTAATCTTAGTAACAACAGTAACAACAGTAAAAGAGTTATTGGAAATATTAAAACTTTAATTAATTAATTTTATCCTGTGAGAAAACGTTGTACAATCATTCTCTACTTCAAGTCAATATCTATTTTAATTTTTTTAATAATAAATATTTGAAAGCGAATGTTAACCATTGTTTTTATACAAAGGTCAGATGCATAATTTCATCACTTTTATATTAAAAATTAGAATAATTAATTATAAATATAATAGATTTTATATAAAAAAAAAAAACCTTTTGAAATTCTAAGTTATATTTTCCTGACACAAAATAAACACTTTGAAATTCCTAAAATATTTACAAGAAAATAAGAAAAAAAAATCTCTTTAAGACTTGAAGATTATTTTAATGAATGTTGAGATGTAAAGATTCGAAAGCTTTGAAATATACTATCTATAAATTTTGAAAAATAAATCACTTTAAAATTTTTAGTAACGAAAATCTAGTTATTTTATTATTTAATTTATATTTTATTTTATTTTTTGTAAATTTTTAATATTTAATACTAATTTTTTTTATTTTATATAATTTAATCTTTTATATTTAATTATATTTTAACTCCTAACAATATTAAAATATAATTATGTTATTATTTTTTTAATTCTTTTATAATTTGCATCAAATAAAATATTAAACATAATTTTTAGTTTTAAATAATTATGATCATTTTTATCCTCTAAACAAAAAAAAAAAAAAACAATAATTATTATTAATTTATAATTAATTTAATATCACAATTAATTATAAATTTTCATACAATTTTATCAATATCTTTAAAACACCGGTTAATATAATCTATAATTAAATATTTTCTATTAATTTAAAAATAGTTGTCAATTTATCAATAAAATTATCTTTTATCTATTCCATCGAAATAATTCCGCGTGTTTTCTACAATGAATTTAAAGATAATTTTTATGCCAATTCTTATGCTTTTATTATAAAAAAACTTACACAACATAGATTTAATTGTATTTTGTACCATTTAACTTTGATATCTCTTATAATTTTGTTAGTGAATTTTTTTATTATTGTACCAAATCATCACTGGTTAAGTCTAAATTATATGTTGGCAAATAATTTAGATAACAAAACCAATACAATAAATGAAAATTTTATGATAATAAGATGTGGACCAAATCATCATCAAGATATGTTTACTTTTTTTCTAAAATAATCTTCAAAAATTTTAAGCTGCTTAATTTTAATTCACCTTTGGTCACTTTTGATAATAGATAATATATTTATATTATGATAAATATAATTTTGGATATTAAAATCAATTTAAAATTATTTATGATAAAGATTAAAACTAAGATTTTTGTTGTGAATATTGAAAAGATAAATATCGATTAATGTGTTCCAAAAACGAAAACGCGCTTTGGAAATTTGTTCGAAGTTCCCTTATAGCTTCGTCTCTGTATTGAACCAGAAAATCATCTTCTATACCCAATACCATCAAATCCTAACCCTAAAAGCTTCAATTTTTGAACTTGCAATCACAAATTCCTTCAATCAATCGCAACTTTACCCTCAGCAGAATGCTTCAATCCCCAGGGCACTCGCCGCTGCACTTGTCGTCGCCTTCTCCTTCGATTTCGCAGGTGTCGGTGCAAAACCCTAATGATTCAACATCGTTGTCGTCGTCGAGTGCGAAGAACTCTAGGGTTCTGGACGAGGACACTTACGTGGAGGCGTTGGAGAAGATCATCGAGCGCGACTACTTCCCCGACATCTCGAAGCTCAGGGACCGCCTCGACTGGCTCGAAGCCATAAAAACCGGCGACCCCGTCGTGATTCGCGAGGCTCAATTGAAGATCCTCGAACGCCGCGCCGGCGCATCAAAGGTAACCAATCCCAACGATACTTCTAGAACCGCCTCCCACACACCCGGTTCCACGTTCGTTAGAAATTTCACACCTTTGGATGAGTTTGACGGAAAGCCCCCACAAACGCCTCGTTTAATCCCGGAGGTTAAAGAGGGGGAGAGTAACGACGGTGGAGTTGATACTTCCCTTGGTCTTGATCAATTTCTTAGGAGGTATACTAGTGAGGATAATCAAAGCTTTTCCAAGATTTTAGAGAAAGTGAATAGGAAGAGGAAAGAGAAGTTTGGGTATTTGAACGAGGATGTGAAGGGTATTGAGGATGTGAAGAGGGATAGAATTACTGATGGATATGGAACCTCTTATCAGCCTCCGAGTACTCTTGAAGGGTGGAATTACACTGCCAAGAATTTGTTGATGTATCATCCCGCTGATCGGGGTGAGGTTCCCTTGACTGAGGAGGAGATGGCTGTTAGAATTAAAGCTGCCACGAAAGAGATCAATCGTGGGAACACAAGGTTTCATGGTAAAATGATGGATTCTAGGCCGAAAGATGATGGAACTGTGGAGGTTCTTTATACGCCTGTTGCTGGTGCTACACCAGCTCCTATGTCTCTTAGAGACGGGGATAAGTTACAGAAGTATGATTTGGAGGATTTGAGGAAGACTCCGAATCCATTTTATTTGGAATCTGAGAAGAAAGCTGATAATGGTTATAGCTATGTTAAGACACCATCCCCTGCACCGGGGGTAGATGAATCCCCCTTCATCACTTGGGGAGAAATTGAGGGGACTCCATTGAGGTTGGACCAGGAGGATACACCGCTTGATATTGGTGGTAGTGCTGATGGACCTCATTACAAGATTCCTTCTGCACCAGTGAGAGATGCTAAGGCACACGCTCTTTCAAGAGAGGCTGCACGGAAGCTGAGGGAAAGGTCAAAGATGTTTCATAAGCCACCATTGGCATCACGGGTTAGAGGAGGGAGTGCTAGCCCAAGCATGCGTATGCTGTCTCCTGCTGCACAGAAGTTTGTAAGGAATGCATTTGCCAAGTCTTCGTCTTCTGTTGATGAAACTCTTCGAGCAAGTTACCGTGGTTCTACTCCTGCTTTGTCTACTCCTAGAACTGTTGGTAGAAGTGTGTCAAGGGTTGGTAGAGATGAGAGCACGGTTTCCAGGTCTCCATCTGTTAGAGAGGACTCCAATCCTCCCTGGTGATATGTTGTAAAATTTAAAAACTGTGATGAAATGACCGTGCTCTAGGTGTTCCTTCTCCCCCTTCATAATGTGTTTATTGTACTGCCGTATACATTTGGAGAGAAAGAACAATCTGAGAATAATATAGACTTTGCATACTCAATTTTGTAACCTCAGCTTAGTTATAGCATTACTCTTCGATTACTGGTTTTCTATGTGCAAAATCTTCTTGATAAAAGTTCTTCAGAACGCACTGCTGTATATTTGATTAACTACGATGTTACTGTCTGACTTTTTTGTTTATTTGGTTGGTTTCGTTTTTATTGAATAGTTTCTTCACCTCTCTTTTTTGCTTAAAGTAGGTTCTTTCTGGTTTCTCCATGCATCTATGCAGTTGCCTGCCATGTAGCCAAATCTTACATGAAACTGATGAACTGATGTAAATGGCTGTTTGATAAGTATTTTTATGGTATAAGCCTTTCGAGTAATTATCAGATGATGGTTATTATCGTACAAGACTTGAGCCTGCGTGTGATGAATGTGCAATGTACAAATCTCTTTTCAGTTCTTCAACTTCATTTACTTTCTAAAATAAATAAAAACAATCAATCGCACCAAAGAAAGCCATGGAGAGGCCTGAGGTGTGTTCCATTAATCAAATGATCGACTTGTCCCTGGTTATCCTTCCTGAAAATATAATCTCCATTGATGAAGTTAGTTTCTTGTTCACCCATCTTTTCAGTAATTTGTTCATCACTCACTAAGTTGATAAATCTGTCAAAAAAGTTTCATTGATGAGCATTTTTTGTCAGTAATGAAATGAAATTGGCGCAATGGAATCCAAACCAAATTTTAATTTTTTTCAAAACTTCTGTAATTTGAAGTAAAAGCTACACCAATGCATACCGTACGGATGAACCAATTATATTTGCCAGCAGATTATATGAATGTATGATGAAAAATGTGATGCCGTCGAAGGCAACAAATTCAATGGATCTAAACATTTCAGATTGAAGCATTTGACTATTACGCATGTCATCATCAAGGTGATTTAGCTGCTGAATACGTTGATTCAATTTTTTAGCTAATTGACCTAATTTCCCAATATAGCCTCTCAGAACCATAATGCACCGCGTGTCATAACTCGTGAAAAAAAAAAAAAAAAAGATGCTTACAGCGGTAGATACTCTACACTTTGCAGAGAGCGAGTGGTATTTGAAAACAGATAATTTGGAAGAATCGTGAGGTAATGATGTTCGGAAACAGATTGGAAGAGTGAGATAATGAAGTAGTGTTGGTAATTTGTAGGTATACTTGAGCACGGGCTTCGCCTGAAACTTTAGTTGTGAGAGCAGTGTTCCCCATTCTTCTCGTGAATGTAAGAAAACACCTTCAGAATCCAGATGCAGTGATTCTCTTCATCACGATTTTGTGTCATGGCAAGGATCTCAAAAGCACCAAATAAAAAATAAAATTGTAAATGGAAAGGGGATTGTGTTTGTGTACCTCTGCATTGCCACCTCATCCATTCGTTTCCACTTCTAACAAATTCCACCACTATCTTCTCTCGGCTATTTAATCTCTACACTTCCATTCAGGGTTTCAATTCCAGGTTCCACATTCTCAATTCTCGTTAAGGTAACCTTTCCAACTTGCGCTTAAAATCACTATTTTCTACTTTGATTTTCATGCATTGCAGTAACAGAAATTGTACAATCCAAGAAAAATAGAATGTATGTAAGGTAGCTGATGATGTAATGAACAGACACACGGCGAAAAAGTAGGGTTGTTGAAAATTATTGAAGCAATGGTGATCCACTTTCATGATTAATTTTCAATTTGTTTCGTTTAGTGTGGGAGAGAGAGACTGAAAATGCCTGCGGAGAAGTCGAACAGTTGCGACACCGAAGTGGAGGCGTTTGTGGAGGTTGATCCGACGGGAAGGTTTGGGCGTTACAACGATCTTCTCGGTTGTGGAGCTGTGAAGAAGGTTTACAGAGCTTTTGATCAGGAGGAAGGAATTGAGGTGGCGTGGAATCAGGTTCGGCTCAGGAATTTCAGCGAAGACCCTGTTCTCATCAATCGCCTTCATTCTGAGGTTGAGTTGCTCAGAACGCTCAGCAACAAGTACATCATCGTCTGTTACAGTGTGTGGAAGGATGAGGAACGCCACAACATCAATTTCATCACTGAGATTTGCACTTCCGGCAACCTCAGGGATTACCGCAAGAAGCACCGCCATGTCTCCATTAAGGCTTTCAAGAAGTGGTCCAAACAGGTCCTTGAGGGGTTGGAATATCTTCACACTCATGACCCATGCATCATTCACAGGGATCTCAATTGCAGCAACATCTTCGTTAACGGCAACATTGGCCAGGTTATTTGCTTCTGCTTATTATTAGTTCTCATGCTATTGAAATCATATCAAGGAATGAAACACAGCCATGCCAAACTTGAATGCAGTTCTTTTCCTTTCACAGGTTAAATGAAAAAAATGCGGTTTACTTTTCCTGATTTAACTGGTTTTAATTAATGTGAACAGCTTGGTTTTTCATCTTGGCTTTTTGCAGGTGAAAATTGGTGATCTTGGATTGGCTGCAATAGTGGGACGGAACCATGCTGCACATTCAATTTTAGGAACACCTGAATACATGGCACCGGAGCTGTATGAGGAGGATTACACTGAGATGGTGGACATATACTCTTTTGGAATGTGTTTGCTTGAAATGGTTACAATGGAGATACCCTACAGCGAATGTGACAGTGTGGCGAAGATCTACAAAAAGGTCACCAAGGGAATTAAGCCTCAGGCTTTGAGCAAAGTCACAGAACCAGAGGTGAAGGAATTCATTGAGAAATGCATTGCACAACCAAGGGCAAGACCTTCAGCCACAGATCTCCTTAAGGATCCTTTCTTTTATGAACTCAACAACGATGAAGAATCAACACCAATAATTTGATAATGTTTGAGACCCTTTTGTCCAATTCAACAACTTTTTACTTCCAATCAAAGTATATGTTCGTATTCCATTCTGATAGTTGCTTAGTAGATGCATTTCTGCTTCAGTTTCACTATATCTGTATTGTACAGGACTTCCTCAGTGAACTGAAAGTACCAATCAACCCAGTTGTAGTTTTTTCAGCGGATTCCCTCGTTTGTTTCTGCCATATTCTTTTTTATTTGTTTCAACACTTAAATCGTTAGGAGGGTCTCACAAAATGGGTTGCGTCAATCTAATTTTAACTTCTTAAGCTGTACCTACAAGCTCATTTGGATCATAAACAGACAATTATCAAATTTATATGCTGGTCTCATACATTGAAAACGGAATTGTTATTTCTTCAACTAGATTGTTTGATTTGAATTTCAGATTCAAAATTAAAAATTAATTCATCCTAATCGAACTTTTCTTATTGTATTTAAATATAATATTATATGTTTATAGTTAATCATAATTTTATTGTATGGTATGTATAATGTATTTATACGTATAAATATATAGTAATTTGAAAGGTAGTAGTAAGATTATGTATTTATTTATTTATATGCAAGAAAATTAAAATGATGAATATGATAATAACTCTGATAAATTATATATAAGTCTCTTTATCAGATAACTTTTGAGGGTTGATATTTTTAATCAACAACTTGTAAAATAAAAATCTAATTTAAACTATATCGCAAAATTATTAGTTTTTTTTATAATTAAAACTCAATCAAATCAATTGGTATTTACCTTTTATATTTAATTCAAATAACTTTTAATTGAAAGTAGAATCAGAAGAATAGGCTATACCCTCCTGCTAACAGATCTTCCTTTTGTGTTAAAATAAAGTGCATAACACTATTTAAGCAGCTTTGTACCCCTCTACACCTTATAAAAAAATCATGTTTTTATTGTATAATTCGAAAATAAAAAAAAAACATTTAGATTGTCAATTCAAAAAATAAAAATGACGTCTAAATAAAAGCCTTCCTTAAAAAAAAAAAAAGAAACCCTTTGAATTGAATAATTCGAAAATCAAAAATAATTTTTGAATTTTGTAATCTAGAACTTAGAAATCATTTTTTACTTTTAAATTGTACAGTAAAAAAAATTAAGAAAAAAAGTACCTTCCAAGTTGTATAATTCGAAAATCATTATTTACTATCAAAAATGGTTTTCGATTATATTTAACCTAGAAAAGGCAAAAGTGGAATTTTCTTTATATAGGGAGTGTAAAAGAGAATTTATGGAGGTGTAGGAAAAAACACGTCTGATTTATCGTTGGTCCATTTAGAAAAAGAGGGATGGGCCGGAAATCTTAGACCATCCTAGTAGATGTTAGCTCGTTAGATTTTTTTTTTTAATTTTACTTTTTATATAATTGTATTTTTAGTTTTAAAATCACATTTAATTATGTAAAAAAGTCTTTAATTAACTGATATGTATACATAACATAATTAATAAAATTATATATATATATATATATATATATATAAAATTATCTTGTTATAATTAATAATTGAAATGTAATTTGTAAGTACAGATAATTTAAGTTGTAATAATATTATATATTTGTATCTTTCAAATAACATAATACAAAAAATTAATTTTCTAATCTATTTTTTATTTGATCCTTTAATTGAAAAAAGTAACTAACTAGTCAAAACGAATTAGCAAATTATAAATATCAACTCAACTCACAAACTTGTAGAAGACTAACACTCATTATATTTAATCGATTTGTCATAACTTAGATATCAAAAAAAGAATAACAATTGACATTAAAAACATACACTTATGTTAAGACTACAAATGTTGATGTAGCTCTAATTTGAGTTGACCTTATATAAGCTCTGAGGTAAGTCAAACTTGACTTAGCTTGATGTGGACCTATTTATGCTTGACCAACATGGAATCTACTCAACTCAACTTGAGGTGCGTATGACTTGACTTAGTTTGATTTACGCCCAACTTGACTCAATTAACGTGGTATCGATTGAACTAAGCACAATATGTTGTTAATCAATCTTTCCTTGATGTAGACTTAACCTAACCCCGCTTAATTAACTTGACTTGGTCCGACTCAACTGGTTCATACTAACTAAGGATTGACCCAGATAGACTTTGTCTCTATCAAACTCGACTTGATTTATATA
>Ga0214543_1001056_pt1 | contig 51320 bp, 41 predicted proteins | sample CNSS2metaG_FD_160094 | JGI IMG/M metagenome (GOLD analysis project Ga0214543, IMG submission 160094) | Root nodule microbial communities from cowpea collected in UCLA plant growth center, Los Angeles, California, USA - CNSS2 | ecosystem: Host-associated > Plants > Roots > Nodule | place: USA... | reverse complement strand
ATATATTGGAGTTTATTTGTAAGATTGTTAGTATAATTAACAGTTTAGAGATGATTTATAGCAAAAATTGAATAAAATAATGATATGAAATAAGGAGAAGGTAAGAGATTTACGAATAATAGTTTACCTTGTTCGAAAATGGTGATAGTTTTTTTTTTTTTTGTCCAACATTTTATTTAATTTTAAATAATTTTATTTATTAAGCTTTCTTTTATTTACTTTTTCATAATTATTATTATCACATTAAAAATAATATTTTTAAATCATTCATATTTTTTAAAAAATAATTTATTATTACTATTATTCAGCTATTTATATTTTAAAAAATTAATATTTTAAAATATATATTCAAAATGACAATTTAAACTTATATTAAAAGATAACTTATTAAATTCATTAATTCAATTAAATTAATCACATATAACAATAAATGTTCTATTCAAATTTACTATATTTTAACCACCACCCTCTGATTTGCAAATCTGAGAACCAATAAAATCATATAACTCTTAATTTTAAAGGCTAAATACATATTTCATTTCTTATTTGTATTTTTAGTCTTATAAAACTTTTTTAAAAAAAATGTTATATTTTTATTCTTCATTTAGTTAATTATTCTGCATGTATTGAAAAAGTGATATTTAATAAATCTATCTAAAATGGTATTTTTCTTTTTATTTTTAACATGAATGAAATTACCTAAACCACGTGAATATGAATACAATCACAAATCCAAATAAACAACATAAGATACACAATGTTTACTACTAATCTGACTCGTTGTCTTTCAAAATCACACCAAGTCTTCAAAATAAAAATAAAGACAATTACTTACGAAGAAACTGAATCATTATGTTGACCTCAGAAAAGATAAACACTCGTAATGTTCATTGAATCACAACACTTTGAAATGAAAACTTAGACTTAAAAATCTCAATCAAAAGAGCATACTCTTCAGTAGCCTTTGTATCCACACCATTTCTCAGCAATTGAGGAAAGAACAACCAATTTGCAGTGATGGCTAAGAATGAAATCACAAGGGGCCCTGACACCAGACCATGCAACCGCCACTCACGGTGGCCAGCCACCTTTTTCACAGCCACCTCCACCACCGTGCACACACCATGAAGGACAAAAAAACATGTCACTTCCCACGTGGGAGTCACACGTGTAAGATAATAGTAAATTAACTCATGCATGAGTCCTGATGCAAGAAAAGTGAGTAACATTGCAGCTGAAGAGGCACAAGAGAAGCTCACAAAACTCGTAAGCACAGTACGTGTAGGATTGTACACAGTAGGACGTAGAAGATGAGAAACCATGAGGTTCCATCTGCGACCCCAGAAGTCTTGAAGTGAAGTGGAAAGGTAGGGTTCGTTGAACTGTGGTTCGATCTCAAAGCCGAAAACGGTTCGAACCGTGGCTCCAATGAAGATTAAGAGAAGGTCTAGGGAAAGGTAAACGTGGGAGCAATGAATGGGCAAAAAGAGATTAGGGTGAAGGTTTTGTTTGTAGTCGTAGACACGAATGATCATTGCAAAAAGAAGAAGTTTTAGAGGGAAAAGCCTTTTGGGTTTGTTGGTGATGTGGTTTTGCTTTGGAGGGTTTTGTTTTGGGGTGATGGGGAGAGAAGCTATGGAGAAAAAGAGGAGAATGTTTTGGGGTTTTATTAGGGCAAGAGGTCCTTGGTTGAAGGAGAAAAGAAGAAGCTTGAAAATGGCAAGCCAAAGGAAGAATGAAGTTGTTCCAACTAAGGTTGGTGAAGAGAGGTATAATGGAAGGATGAAGAAGAGATAGAAAATTGGAAGGAGGGAGAGAAACCTCAATAGCCCTTTTGGTATTCTAGAAACTATGTAATAACAATAACTTAGAGATATCATGCTTGAAATCCATACTTTCATGAACCTTTCAATTTCACCTTCCATCTTCATCTCTCAAATGAATGAAAATAATGAGTGATATTATAGATTGCTTGACCTATGTATTGAAGAAGACTTGGTATACAATATAAATAATTAAATTTTAAAATATACAACACTAACGCACACCACATATATTAATAATTGTTATAGCAGAGCAAGAAAGTTTGACTTAGATTTCTTCTGTGATTGTGTTAAAAAAAAAGGGCACATTTATGTTAGCTTGAGAAGATTAATAAAAACTTAAATATAATATATCATTGTGTCAAATTCTTGTATTGTATGGGTTAATTTGTCTTGGATAAATTTTATACTTTGATCGGTTGTTTTTATCAATATTTGTCTCTCTTTGACACCGAATTTATGTTTTAAGTTTGTTTAGTCAGTGTCAATCTGTAGATTTCATGTTCTTGGCATATTTATTATGTATTATTTCGTGGCTCCTTTCGGTTTCTATGTTTTTGAAAAGGAAAAAATTAATTTGAATTTATTAGGGATGGGTAGAAGGAATCTCTTATGTGAGCAAAATTTATTAGTGATTGTCTTTAATAAATTGCTGAGGTAAAGATGATGGATCTATATTCACCATAGCATTTATTTAGTAGTAGAAGAAGGTTTGGGTAATTGATATATTGTATGATTTAAGTGGCAACATGTGTGCATAGGGATGGGAAAGGGTCGGCATAGGTAGCGGGTAAGTCGCACATGCGCACTGTATTTATTTCGTCGGAAAATAATATTTTAATTTACTTTTTTTTATCTATTTTTAACATAATACTTCAATCATCATTAGATCATTTATTTTAATTCTTTTTAGTAATATAATTTAATAATGATTGAATTGGTGAATTAAAAATGAATCAAAAAAAAATAAGTTAAAGTATCATTGTTCTTATTCTCCTTATTCCGTATAAAAGAATCTACTACTTCTGTCCTTAATTATTAGGTATACATATAAAAAATACTTGTAGGTTTTATAAATATATAGATACCCTTGACAATTTTTATATTTTATTTTTTAAATTTTAAATAAAGTATTTAAAAACAAACTTTTTGGATATGAATTTATATAAAGAATTAATCTTGAAGCATAATTTAAACAAAATTATTTATTAAACTATTAATATAAATAAATTTGAATTTTCTAGAAAACAAATGTAAATGAGTAGAATCAAAATATAAATTTGAGAAATTAATCTTATTTTAAAATAACTTCAATTTCATAAGTTAAAAAAAAAGGATTGTAGTATAGATATAAGGTTTAATATCTACATAATGAACTTTTTATTATTCATTAAAAGTATTGTAAACTATGCATTATTTTTGTTTTTACTAACGCTATGAATGTATATAATGTAGGGGTGGGAAAAAATCTAATTTTCTTGATTCAATTCACTTTTGCTCCAATCTAATCCATTTATAATCCATTTTATTAAAAATCCATTTAATGGATCTGGATTTCAATCTAATCTACATTTTATATATTTTATGGATTGGATATCCATTTTATAAATCAAGATTTTTAAATATGGATAATCCAAAAAATCCAATACAAATTTTCAATTTAAATTTTTAGTTGGGTTAGACTAAAGGTTGAGATGGACTAGGCTAAATTTAGACTTGGACGAGCCTTGCTCGATGACCTATACGGATCGGGCAGGCCCGACGACCATAAGAGGTTGGGCGGGCCTAAAGATATGAACGGGCTAGGCCGGCTCGACAAAACCGAACGAGTCAATCATGCCCAATGGTCCAAAAAATTCAAGTGAGCTCGATGACCTGAACGGGCCAGGCGGACTCAATGACCCGATGAGCCTGGTGGGCCCGAAGACACGAACGGGTCAAGTGGGCTCGAAGACACAAACGGGCCAGGTGGGCCCGATGACTCGAATGGGTCAAGCAGGCTCGAAGAACCGAACGGGTCAAGCGGCCCTGAAGACCCGAATGGGTCAGGCGGGCCTGATTACCTGAACGAGTCAAGCGGGCTCGAAGAATCGAACAGGTAAGGCGGGCCCGAAGACCCGAATGGGTCAAGCGGACCCGAAGACCCGAACGGGTCAGGCGGACCCGAAGACCTGAACGGGCTAGGCAGGCCCAATGACAAAAATAGGTCAGGCATGCCCAAAGAGTCGAACAAGTCAGGCAAGTCCAAAGAGTCGAACGAGTCAGGCAGGCCCAAAGACCCGAACTAGCCAAACATGCCTAATGACAAGAACGGGCCAGGCGGGCCCCAAGAACCGAACAGGCTAGACGAGTTCGATGACGTAAACAGGCCCAACGGGCCCGATGACCTGAATGGGCAGGGTGGGCACGATAACCCGAACGGACCTGACGACTTGAATGGGCCCGACAGATCCGGACCGACCTGACGACTAGAACGACCCAGATGGGCCCGATCACACGGACGAACACAACCCCATACACAGGCCCGACGAACCGGATGGGCCTTACGACCTACACGGGCCTTACGACCTAGATGGGCATGACGACACAACCGAGCTCGACGACCCGATTGGCCCGACGATTCGGACAACCCAGGTTGTCAATTCTGTCCGAGTTCTCAGGCCCGTTCGGGTCGTTGCGCCCGTCAAGGACGTCGCGCTCATTCAGGTCATTGGGCCCGTCCGGGTCGTTGTGCCCGTCCTGGTCGTTAGTCTCGTCTGGGTCGTCAAGCCCGTCCGGATTGTCCGGGTCTCCAGGTTCGTCCTGGCCGTCAGGCCCGTTCGTGTCGTCGGGCTTGTTCGGGTCGTCAAACACGTCAGGGTCGTCCGAGTCGCCAGACTTGTTCGGGTTGTCGGGCCCTTTCGTGTTGTCGGGTTTGTCAGGGGCGTAAAGTACGTGTAGGTCGTCGAACCCGTCCCGATCGTTGAGCATGTCTAGGTCGTCGGGCCCGTCTAGGTCGTCTGGGTTGTCGATCACGTTCGTGTTGTCGGGCACGTTCGGGTCGTTGCGCCCGTTCAGGTTGTTAGGCTGGGTTGTTGGGCATGTACGGGTCGTCGTGCCCTAATGGGTTATCGGGCCTGTCCGGTTCGTAAGGCCCGTCCAGGTCGTCCGACCTATTCGAGTCGTCGTGCTTATCCGGATCTATTTGAAAAAATAATATATTTTTCATGGTGAAGATGAAAGCCCATGGGTTGGCCCTGACCCACAGGGATTTTGTAGGGTTTTTGGCCCTATGGGCTTCTTTGATGGAGGCTTTTCAGTGTGGGCTTTTTTGGCCCAAGCCCACATATCCAGGGCCAAACCCTGTGGGCTGGGCCAAATTGACACCTCTATGGGTCGGCTTGACGACTTAGACGGATCGTGCCTAACGACCTGTACGAACTAAAGCATGTTGGCCTTAATGACACAAGTTTTAAAAAATTCAATTTAAATTTCTTTTATAAAAAAATGGATTCTGGATTTTTAACTTGATCCAAATATTTGGATTGGATTTAAATCTTGATCCAAATATTTGGATCTGAATTTTAAAAAAATCTAAACTACTTTTGCTAAAAGAATGGATTTAGGTCAAAAATCTAATCCAATATTTGGATCTAAAATGAATGTGGATTGGATCATTAAAAATCCAATCCATGCCCATCCCTAATATAATGTTTTAGATGGTTAATTTTATCATACATAATTTATATTGAATTTATCTTAAAGTATTTAACTTTTTTTAATAATACTACTTCACCAAAAGATATCTCCATTTATTTCTTTAACTTCTCTTCCATCATCCTCTTTTCAATAAGTCATATCCTCCTTGAGAGAGGATATGAGAATTAGCATTATTTTGTTGGATAGCTTGATATTTCTTTCTCTTTTCGTGTTAAAGAAATCATATTCATAAACAAAGAATGAGTAATATGAGTTTATCAAAGTGTAATGTCAAGCAGAAGTAAACCTATCAAGAAGGATACAATCGATTCTGAACAAAATATTGCCATGTTTTCTCGTCTATGCCATATTTTTAACAAGAGATTTTGTCTTTATATATTTCCCAAATTTGTCTTGAATACCGATTTTGAACAAAATAAACCTGTTAAATCTCGTCTATGCTACCGATAATATTATCTTACTCCTTATGAAATTGGAAGTCTCAAACTCAAAATTTGTTACAAATAATAAATTGGTCATAACTAATTAATATTCAAATCATAAATAAATAAATAATATTATATATATATATATATATATATATATATATAAAAGTTGAGCAAATAACTTCACAAGTATCATAGCAAATCATATTTTTATCTACACCGATTTTTATATAACCATTGAATATCTTGTTGTTATATTGCAATCCTGCACCAGTGCCTTTTTCAAGTGCCATAAGAAATTAAGAAGATTTGAATGATTATTTTGTCATGTATAATATGTGGATCAAAATCTATGTGGGTATTACATATTGTTGAAATAAAGTAATAATTTTAAATTCTCATAAATAATTAGAAAACTATTTTATTGTATATGTTACACTTTTTTGGCAATGGCGAGTCATTGACCAAAGAGATAACAAAAGAAATTCTTGAGAGGAAGATATTGTTTGCTGTTAGATATTTGTAATAATAATTACGATCGTTCATTTGTCTCACTTTATTTTAAATTTATTGATCTCAGAAATATATGATATCATTGTATGGTGTAAAAGTTTTATTGCATTTAAAGGCTTTGGAAACAAGATAAATAAGTAGTTTAAAAGAGGTTGGATTTTTTACATTGTTGTATTCATAACTGGTGTAGAAAAATACATATATATTAATGAGAGTTTTCTTTTTAAATCTGTAAACATCCATATAAAATATAACTTAGAATATTCAAAATAACCATGGCAAAAACTCATAAAATCCTTGTAAAGAATGATTAACCATTTTCACTTAGGAGAGTTAAACACATCTAATAATGGCAATCTAGACTTAAAGAAATTGATCAAAACAGCATACTCTTCAGAAGACTTCTGATCCATACCATTCCTCAACAATTGAGGAAAAAACAACCAATTCGCAGTGACACTCAAGAACGCCACCACAAGCAATCCTGAAATCACACGGTGCAACCGCCACCCACGACGGAGAGCCACCTTCTTTACTGCCACCTCCGCCACCGTGCACACACCGTGAAGCACAAAAAAGCACGTGATTTCCCATGTGGGAGGCACACGTATAACGTAATAATAAATTAACTCATGCATGAGTCCAGACACAAGAAAGGTGGCGAACATGGCCACCAACATGGCGTAGAAAGGACCCATGAAAGGAGTAGACATACGGCGTACAGGGCCGTATATGGAGGGGCGTAGAATACGAGAGACCATGAGGTTCCATCTATGACCCCAAAAATCTTGAAGTGAGGTGGAAAGGCAGGGTTCGTCGAACTGTGATTCTATCTGAAAGCCAGAAATGATTTGAACAGGTGTTGCAACAATGGCGAAAATAACTTCTAACCCCAGGTAAAGGTGGCAACAATAGAGAAGTAGCAGAAAATGAGGGTGCAAGTGTTGATTATAGTCATAAGCACGTGCTATGGTTGCAAAAAGAAGTGCTTTTAGGGGTAAAAGCCATTTGGGTTTGTTTTGTTTGGTGGGTGGTGGGTGTTGTTTGGGGGTGATTGGGAGAGAAGCTATGGAGATGAAGTGAAGAATGTTTGGGGGAGATAGGGCAAGAGGGCCATGGTTGAAGGAGAAAAGGAGAAGCTTGAAAGTTCCAAGCCAAACAAGGAAGAAGGAGGTGTAGCCAACTAAGTTAGGAGAAGAGATTTTGAAGGGAAGAGTGATGAAGAGGTAAATAATGGGAATGAGGGAGAAAAATCTTAAGAAGCCCTTTGGTATTCTTGAAGCTATGTAATAGCAATAACATAACCCTAATATTGCTGAAACCCATACTTTGATTAACTTTTCAATTTCACTCTCCATCTCCTTCATTCAATCTATGTAATGAGTTTGTCAAATTCAATGGAAATGATGAGTGGTGTTATAGATGGGATGGGAGGAACATTATTCATTCATGATTTTTTTTTTTAATCAACATGTGGATGTTGAAGACTTTAGCCTGGAATGAGAATTGTATATGTAAATAATTTATCATGTGTAAAATAAAATATAAAACATGATGCATAACAATATTTTATATTCGAAAGTAAACGAGTGATTCTGTCATTCATGTGTTTTACTAAATCCTGTGTTCTTTTCAATCTGTCATTGTCATTGCCGCCGGAGACAAAAATTTATTGACTTTTCTTCAGTAATTGTCTGCGCCAGAAGAATTTCCACATTTTTTTCAAAAAGAAATTCATGGAGACGAATACCTTAGCAGAGAATATATTTTAATTTTGTAGAGACCACTTATTATTCTTGTGTAGAATAAGTTTGGAAAGAATATATTTCCAATTTTAAGATCTTGATATCTGATTTCAGAATCTTATTTTATTAATTAGGATTATTACTTTATTTATATTTTTATGTCAACTAGAATCTATTAATATAATTGTTAGTTACCATCCTATTAATTAAAATAATAATTATTTTATTTTACCAACTAGGATTGTGTTAGAAAAGTCTTTAGTTGTGGGGTGTTTCTTCCTTCACCTTCATGTTCTTCTTCCTCCACTCCCATAAAATCTTGAATTTGGATTTTTATTGGTTTTTCTATATTATTATTTTGTTGTGCATTCAAAATACACCAATGTTCATTAATTTTAAAATTTTAAAATATATTAAAATTATTTTTAAAATATCAAAATACTGCATTTTTAATGTTTAACGGATAACATAAAAAAAAACTCAGCAGAAAAATCAAACTCTAAAATCTTATATCCCTTTTTACCTTACATTTTTTTTCCTCTTTCTTCTTCCATGAATACATTGCCCGCACTTCCCCCATTAGTTCTTCAGCATTCAAGAAGTTCTCCCTCATCATTCTCCTTCTCCTTATAACACTATTCTCCCTCATCATTTTACTTCCGTTACCATTTAAGTTTGAGAAACTCTCCCTCACCATTCTCCTTCTCCTTCTTCCTTCGCTGTGTATGTATTCATGCACCTCTCCTCTTCTTCCACTTTTTGCAGATTCATTGTGAAAAGAAAAAAAATAATATAAACAATCATTCTTTTTAATGAATTTAACTTACATTCTTAATTTAAAAATAAAATAAAATAAAGGGTTCATAGAAGAATAAAACAAGAATAAGAAGAAAACCAAAGTCATATATTTACAAAAAGTAATTTGGTGAGAGATACATTCCAGAAAACCTAAACCAAAAGAAAATTTTAAATTTGGAAATGATTTTCGGAACATTTGTTTTGAATTTTTTTTATTCCAGAATGACTGTTTCGAAAGATATATTTAGATCTGGAAATATATTCCAAACCCATAAATACATTTCAGAATAAAAAAAATAATTTAAAACAAATATTCCAAAATTTATTTATGGATTTGAAAATACATTTTGAGACACTTTTTCCAAAATTATTTTAAGTGTTCCGAATTAAATGTTCTGGAATGTATCTTTGGATCTGAAAATACCTTCTCAAACACTTAATCTTTTTTCATATTTTTTAGATTGAGTGTTCTAAAAAAATATTTCTAAATCCAAAAATATCTTTTCTTCAATAATGAAACCTAATAATATAAAAGAAAATTGAGAAAGTGTTGGGATTTTTATTATATTTTTAATAAGGGATAGTTTGGAAATTACAACTTTTGGAGTGCAGGAAGAAAGACCATGACCTGTGGATATGAAGGAGAATAGACTAAAGACATAATCCATATTAATTTATGTGTTTCTCTAGATCTTCTGAAAAGCTTATTGGTATGTACTGTATGGGTAGGTCGGTTAATCAATCATCAGTGGGTTGAAATTACTCCTAAAAAGATTTTTTTAGTAGAGATTATGACATGACTTTTTTTTTCTGTTTGTCGATTATTCTAAATGTACAACGTATTACATTGATCAACCCCCCGTCGATTGAGACTACTTCAAAGAAAATGTACAAATTTTGTGCAACAACCAACAATCAAACAATCACTCAATTGTTGAATAGTTATTGGGCAGTACAAGGACTGCACACAAGATTTCACTCAGAGATCCATTTACGAAGATATGTAACAATGATCAGTCACCAGTCGGGTTCTCCTCATGGTGTCAGTAGTTAGACTATCCCTAGGATTTCACTTGGGTGTCCTCTTACGCAAATTAGGTGCAATGTCGTCCAACAACTTGAACCGAACGACATCAAAGTGAATTACCTAGTGTTGTGATTAGTGTTAACATGTTAGTAATTAGGTTTAAAAAGCAATTAAGTTATGATTAGGTCAACCTTAATGATGAGCCCATTAAAAAACTATAAATATAAGTCAAAAGTATGTTTGTTGGAACTTTTCTAACATTTATTACAATATTTATTGTTTTCGTCCGATCAAACTTTATCTTACTTAAACAAGTACTATCGATCAACAAATGAATAGGAAGACTAAAAGGACGACTCAAGCAAGGAATCGAAAACTTGACAAACTGTCTAGTCCTTACACATGAAAGAGAAATGCATTTTATGTTTTCAGAAATTTTATTCCTGAAATCTTATTCTTAAAATTCCAAAAAAAAAAATTGTTCTCAAAAATTGTCAGAAATTGTAATCCGTAAGTCACTTTGATGGAGGGTAAAATAGTCAGTCTGATATTTTGTAGAGGTACGTAAAGAAATTCTGGAAATGCAGGAAGTAAAAGCCGTTTTGAGATGTGAACATATTGGGCCTTTGGTTATTGGGCCAACTATTTGGAAGCAAAGGCCCATCTTGAATAATTGTCCGCGGCAGAAGAAGCAAAAAGTAGGACGTGCTTCTTATATTTGTTATTATTTGATACAAACGAAGGGAACGAAAATAATAATTAATTCATGGCAATAACACTTTAAGAAAGAAAATTAGAAAAGAAAAATAACTTTACAACGTATCAGTAAAAATAAAATGAGAAAAATAATCAAATTTTAAAAGACACCAAGTTTAATCATTTTTATTATATTAATATATAAATTATTTGGTTCTGAACACCCTTCACAACAATAAAACTACTCACTCATAAACCTCAAAACATCAGCATCATCATGAATCCTTTGATTCACAACAGTAACTTTATTTCAAGAATGGTAACAAACTCATTCTCCAGAAGCATTCTTTAGGAACAATGAAGAAGTTAACAAATGTAACGGTAACTTCAACTTCACAAAATTCACCATAGTTGAATACTCCTCGATGGCCTTTTCATCCACACCATTCCTCAACAATTGCGGAAAAAACAACCACCTCCCGGTTGCCGCCAAGAACGCCAACACAAGCACCGCCGAAACAGCTCCATGCAACCGCCACCCGCGGCGGAGCATGACCTTTTTCACCGCCACCTCCGCCGCCGTGCAGACTCCATGAAGCACAAAAAAGCAGGTAACTTCCCACGTGGGAGGCGCGCGTGTGAGATAATAATATATCAACTCATGCATGAGTCCAGACACAAGGAAAGTAGCCAACACAGCAGCGGACAGGGCACAAGAGGGACCCACAAAAGGTGTAGAAATACGGTATACGGGGTGGAATACGGAGGGACGTAGAATACCGGTAACCATGAGGTTCCACCTACGACCCCAGAAGTCTTGAAGGGAAGTTGAAAGATAAGGTTCGTCGAATTGGGGTTGTAGGTTAAACCCTAGAAGGGTTCGAACGGGGATAGCAGTGAGGGCTAAGACAAGTTCTATGCCGAGGTACATGTGAGAACAATAAAGGAGTAAGATGAAAAGGGGGTGGAGATTTTGGGTGTAGTTGTAAGCATTTATGATGAAGGGAAAGAGAAGAAGTTTTAGGAGAAAAAGGCATTTGGGTTTGGGTTTGGAGTTTTTGTGGTTGAGGCTAATGGGGAGAGAAGCTAAGGTGATGAAATGGAGAATGTTTGGGGGTGATTGAGCAAGAGGGCCATGGTTGAAGGAGAAAAGGATGAGTTTGAAAGTTCCAAGCCAAACGAGGAAGAAGGTGGTGGGGGCACCAAGGTGGAAGGAAGAGAGGTTGAAGGGAAGGATGAGGAAGAGGTAGAGAATTGGAAGGAGAGAGAGAAGTCTGAACAATCCTTTTGGTATTTTAGAAGATATGTAATAACAGTAGCAGAGACATGAGATGGTTGTGAGCCACACCTTCATGAACCTCACAATTTCATCATCCATTGTTTTTGTTTTTTTTTTCTTCCTTCAATCTAGGTGGTGGAATGTTTTTGAAATGTCACGGAAATTAGGAGTGATGATGTTCCGTGGATTTGAGGATCTCAAAGATGCAATACCAAAAAGGGAATTGCAATTTTTAATTCACTTTGGATGAGAAGTGACATACAAAAAGATTTTTCTTAGGCTATTTATTTATTGTTTTAAATTTGTTCTCTTCTTTCGTATTACCATACACTTTTTTTAATTATTACCTTATATTTGATTTTTTATCCTCTTTTTTTTCTTTTCTTCTTACGTGTATTGATTATTAGTTACATCAACTTCTCTGCTGCAGCCAAATTCTTTGTCGGGAGAATTTATTAAGCTGTCGTTATTTCATTTTTTACTCTTTTTTTAAGTGGAAAAGGTAGAGGGTTGTGCATTGGGATAAAGAAAAAATAATGGATATAATTATATAAAAAAAAAAAAAAAAACTTGTCTACTGCTGCTCTTAACTTGGTACTCTTGATTGGACTGATAAAGCGGTTGTATTTAACTCCTTGATAACTAATTTCTAGATTATTGATGAGTACAGCGACCTAAAATAAATTAAGATGGGTAGTTGATTTAATAAATGAAATTGAATGGAGTAATTTTTGAAGCAGATATTTTAATTTCACATTATTTGTGGTTGAAGGGAAGCTGGGAGAGAACTGTGCAATCTACTTAGCTTTTATTCATTCATTCTTTCCAAAATCAAAGTAAAGTTGAAAATGACATCAATTTCTGAACTCCATCAATTAACAACCTCGCCTTGCGTTTTTAATTCGTTAATAATATAAGTAATTCAAATATTATTATAAAATACATTTAAAATATTAAATAAAATTAATTAAATTAAATTAAAATATTTAAATTCATATATTTTAAAAGTTTTAGATTAAATTTTCAAAAAATACTAATTCTAATTTTCATTCACTCAAAACTAACTTGATGATGAAGAACGTATTTAATTCTTAAATAAAATATTAAGTCGAGTGTCAGGTAGTCAGACAAAAGAAACTAAAAATGTTTGTGTTATTGAGTAAGTGCGTGTAAAGGATAACAAAAGCAATATTATATTATAATATTACCTTGGTTTTGTAGATTACATTCGGTGCAAACAACTAGACTACAAATCGGATAGATCATATAATTATTTCCTAAAGATCATCAAAGATTTGGTGCAAAGCAAACTAATCAGAAGGTAAAGCAAATGTTGTGAGATGTGTCGTTTCATTCCAATCACCCCGTTTTCATTTTTTGTGTACGTGTCGCTTCATTTCATTTACTAAATGCACGTGCATTAGAATCGTGAGATTCAACTCCGATTCAGGCGATCAAGCTACGAGAAAGAACTTTTAATCGAAATCGTGATTCAAATAGTACTGTTTGAACGATTATAATTATAATGTTTTTGATCTTTTAAGCATAGCATGTTTCTGTCTCTCAAATTTCAATCTTAAATAAGCCAATGTCATATCAATAAATTCTAAATGGGCAAAGAAACTAAAATCAGACAACACAATTTCAAAATAAATCATATTGCTTGATTATAATTTTTTTGTGCACAAGTTTTTACATCCTTATCATTGTCTTGATGCAAAATATATATAGATTTAGAAAAGATACACATACAAAATACTAGTGGTCAGATAACTAACTGTATGGGACGCTTCCAGCATCTAATTGGCTGCCATGGGGAAAACTGGAAGTCTGCAATGCTGACTGAAAAATGAACAAAGACTTCTAGAGCTTGTTCTTGGAGGACAGTAGATTAATAATTAGAAGGCATTCAACCCTCCTCTGACTCTGCACATCAGAATAGATATCAGGTAAGGATTTGTTAGAAGAATAGACATGCACCAAAAAGTTGGGCACTATGGAATTTCAAGGCAGTAACTATATACCGGAAAAGGTATGTCACCACTTTACCACCGGTCTTCATACAATATGGAAAACAATACATACACGAAAATGATAAAGAAAAACAGTTTCAACTTTTTCTTCAGCTATTTCTCTTACCATGTATGGCTTCCATGTTATTTTCCTTGAAAACACCTAGAGGTGACCCATGAACAGAGAGAAGTATCTCGCCAGCTTTGGGCAGTCTAAGTGTTTTGGGTGTCATCCCAACAGACAACCTCTGACTAGTCACCTGCAAAATGCTTACAGAGCCAAATTAAATTCAGAACTAATTTGGAACAGTTGGATTTTCTGAACATCACAAAATCATATAACAGTGAAATGAAAATCCGACAACTCAGGTCTCAAATATATGTTGTAATTTCGATTTACAGAGATAAAATACAAATTAGCTCAATCTTCGTCTAGCACTCCTGAGTTGTTGACCGTGTTAATGCATACAAAAACCAACTAAAATTAATCCAGATCCAATGCCTTCAGCTGTTAAAACTCAGGAGAAGTAGGATATCCTTATTTCTTAGTTAAACAAACCAGAGTTCATGATAAAACAAACATACAATACATAATAAAGTAGCAAGAAAGAAGATACAAACCCCGGGAGTCTGAAGACCTTCCTGCAATGCTAGATTATGAGTGTCAGATGGCTCCTCCAAAACCTGTACAAACAATAGAAATTTAGATCTAAATAGGACCTAAAAAATCCATTCACATTGGAAAATTCTTTGAATTACTTTATAAGTTAGAATGGATGAACAAGAGCAACGCAATTGCACCCATTTTGGAGTTAAGCCCTCTTTGTTACCACATACTCTACAACAACTAAAGAGTAATAACGTTATTGCTAACACGGAAAACATTGAGGAGAAGTTATTTATATGTCAGGATTTATGTTTTTGAATTAAAAATATCACATTGATCTTATGTGTAATATTTTCAGCATTGTGCAACAACATCCAAATCACACTAGAAAAGGTGTATGACAACAACTAATAACCAAACAAAGTGAAAACAGAACAAACATACAATATCCTTGAATTGCAGGTTATCAGCACCAACAAAACTCATTCTCCCTGCCACAGAAGAAGTAACTATTGTCAACTATAAAAATATGTCAGGTTTTGCTAGTATGTATATGCATGGGATAAATGGTAGGACAAAATCTATTTTGATTCCAAAGGGCATGAAACGTGTGTTTAAATTCATAAGAATGAAATAAAGGATGAGGACACATGGAAAGGAAGAGAAATATGGTTTCTAGTATTAGCCCAATATATAAGATACAACAAAGACATAATATAATATTAGCATAAAAAAATAAACCACTCTTTATAGCCCTCCGGTATAGCTTCTCTGTATTATTGAGTTTAAGCTAATTTAAGCTTATGAAAAATTTATTTCATTTTTCTCTTCTATAAGTATCTACGGATAAATTTGTTGAAACAAATCCATTATCTACTAACTAAGGGAAAAGTAAAACAAGACTCTCAAGATATTCAGGAATTTTTAAACTTATTAAGTCGCAAACTGCATTTCCAGAAGCTATGTTTTTCTAATTTTCTCAATTTCAGAACTAATGTGGAAGTGTTGGACATTTCCGGAATTCAAATGGTGTTTGCCCTGAAAAGTACCTCCTGCACTGGCAGAATGGTCAAAGCCTGCGAAGCGAGGGAAAGAGGCGATGGACAACCTTTGGAGCAAAGAAGCACGCGCATCCATTTCATCGTTACAACCCTCGTTCTCTCTCCATTTCACTTCTAGCATCTTGTTCCGTTCGTCGTTCACGACAGAGAGATTAGGTAGGGTTTCCTCAAAAACCTGCAACACAGGCTTACAAAGCTCCTCGCTGCTGAAACACGAGCGCAACAATCGCACTTCCGTGAGCAAGTGTTCGATCTCCACTTCGCGAACCGCCCTAATCGCTCCAATTTGTCGCTCCATCGCTACACCAAAATTCAATGAAACTCAAAACACATCAAAAAATGAAAACAAAAATCGAAATGTAAATGTGAACCTTGAATTTCGAGGTCCATGAATTGAGGCGGCTGCGTCTGAGTTTGAGAGTCCGGTTTTGATACGCGAGCTTTCGCGGTTCGATTCGTTCTACGCTTCGGCATTTTCTGATTCCAATAAAATGGTTATCAAACTCGTGTTAACTCGTAAAGTCGAGTTTACGTTCCCACGCCACTGCCCGAGTTGTCTCGGAAGAAAACTCGATCTTGGAGCAAGAACGGTAGGCTATCTTTGATTCGGTAAACTCGGCCACACTCACATTTTCACATATCTAGTTCTGGAGGGAGTATTAATTTGAAATAGACGAAACTTGGATACAGTATTTATTTATTATTTTACTTTTCTAATCAAAATTCAAGTTTATCTTAATAATTTATATAATATAGAAAATCAAGATCATTCAATTATCATTTAAGTATTGATAATTAAATAAATAATTTAGAGAAAAGATATTAGAAGCATGTGTTTTCAATAATTTAAAGGTTTTCTCGAAAAGCTGTAGGAATTGCTGATAAATCTAAAACTTTATTTTTTTTTTTTTTTTCATCTTAGTAAATTTGTTAAAGGATTCTTGTAAGTTGAATTAGAGAGAAACAAACGACATGACTGGTGTTATATTATGGTAATTTTAATTAAATAATTAAGAATGATATTTTATTTTTATTAATGATAAAATCAAGCCACGTATTAGTTAAATAAAAGTAAAATATATTTTAAATATCAACTAATAAAATTTTAATAAATACTCGATTAAAAATATATTGATTTATAATTACTTGTTATTTAATTAGACTTATTAGTATAGTATATATTTTTTGAGTTTGCACTAATTTAAATTTTTATCATATTTTGAAAAAAAAAAAAAATTTTTGAATCAAGTTTAATTGAAAGCGTACTCATTTAAATTTACATCATATCTAAATTCGTATTTGGAAAGAACAAATTTGCAGATCAAGTTTTAAATGATTTTTTTATTAACTCTATATTGTCGACCAATACTATACACTGCAATCTTGATTGTTCCAACAAAGCAATAATTTTCCATTTTGAATTAGAGAAAACAAACAATATAACTAGTGTTGCGATAATTTTGATTAAAGGATTAAAAGTGATATTTTATTTTTATTAATGATATAATCAAACGACATATCATTTAAGCAAAAGTAAAATATATTTTAGATATCAACTAATAAAAATTTAATAAATGCTCAATTAAAAAAATATTTGATTTATAATTACTTGTTATTTAATTAGTCTTATTGGTATAGTATACATTCGTTTGAGTCTATACTCATTTAAATCTTTATCTTGCTTAAATTCGCATTTTGAAAGAGAAAAATCTTGGATCAAGTTTGATTTAGAGCGCATTCATTTAAGTTTGCATCTTACATAAATTCGCATTTGAAAAGAAAAAAAAAATTCTCAGATCAAGTTTTAAATGATTTTCTTATCAAACCTGTATTGTCAAGCAATACTATACACTACAATTTTGATTGTTCCAACAAAGCAATAATTTCCATGCACTAACAATCATTCATATGTAGACTTAGTCTTTATGTTTCGTGCCTCCTTTATATGACCCTCAATATTCCATAATTATTGTGACTCCTAATATTTCATAAGTTTGCATCCTAATTAAATTTGCATTAAACTCTCTAGTGAGTGTCTCATGTGTGTGTGTGTGTGTGTGTCAAAGTTTCTCTAATCTCATAAAGCATAACAAAGCCCTAGCCAATTGCTAACCCCACCTCCCCCTAACCCTCCTCACTATATTCTCTCTCCTCTAACGGAAATATTTGCCCCACAATCCCCCTTGCCACCTCACCCATTCTGTTATTATAGAATTAAGGATGTGTGCTTGTGGGCCGCTAGGTGATGGGTTTCCACTTATTCCTTTCATAGACCTGTTATATTGTCCTATTCTACCTTTCCACTCCTTCATTCGTATCAATACCTGCCCCTTGAAGATTTACCTTGTCCTCAAGGTGAAGTTCATGAAAAGATTCTCACTTCTTGTTCACAGATTCCCATGAATTTTCACAAGTTGGTAGATTGCGCCATTTTACTAACACTTCCAAAATTTGGTCTCTTTCACTCCTGATTGCAAGGATTACTTCGGGTTGGACCTAGAGCTCTAAATCTTAATTTATATACGAAGGTAGTGGTTGGACGACCCCTTCCTCAGCCACCCTTGGTTTCAGTAGAGACACATGAAACATAGGATGAACTCTGCTATCTTTGGGCAATTTCAACTTGTAAGCTAACTCTCCTACTTTTTCCAAGATCTCATAAGGACCGTAGTATCTTGGATTGAGCTTTCGGTTCACTCTCTTAGCCAATTTCTTCAACTTATATGGTTGTAATTTCAAATAAACCATATCTCCCACCTTATACTCCACCTCGCTTATGTTTTTATTGGCTTATTGTCTCATCCTATTTTGACCTTGCACCAATTGATCTTTCAAAATCGCCCATAGTTCATTGCGCTCTTGTAGCATCACTGCCACCTCTTCCATAGGCGTTGCTGGTACATCACCCCTCACTAATAGAGTATGGTCTCTTCTATATAATTGAGTGGTGTAAATTTGGTGGATTCATGGTAGGTAGTATTGTACCAAAATTTTCCCCAACTGAGCCATTCCAGCCACTACTTAGGTCTTAACCCTGTCACACACCTCAAATACATTTCCAAACAACGATCCACCACTTCAGTTTGTCTATTGATTTGCGGATGATATGCAAAACTAAACTTTAATTTGGTGCGTGCAAGCTTGACTAACTCAGTCTAAAATGAACTCATGAAGAAGCGAGCCCGATCGGAACCCATGCAACCTTACCACCTCTTTGAAGAACAATTCAGCAATGTCATTTGCTATGTAAGAATTTGTCAAAGCGAGGAAATGGGCATTTTAGTGAAACGATCAACTACGACCAAGATAGTGTCCTTACCCCAACTTTGGGTAACCCTCTAATGAAATTCATTGAGATATCAATCCAAATTTGTTTAGGAACAGAGAAAGGTTGTAGCAACCCTGCAAGACTCATGGTTTGATACTTATTTCTTTGACACATATCACATTTCTTCACGTATTCTTGGTTGTTCTTTCTCATTCCTTCCCAAAATAATAGGCTCGAGATCCTTTTACAAGTTATAAAAAAACTTGAATGCCCTCTGATAGCATAATCATGAAATTCTTACATAATTGATGTGATTTTAAGGACCCCTTTGGAATGACCAGCCGCCCTTGATAATATTATCGTCCTTGATTGATGTTATACCCCATATGATCTCGAGTCTTCATGAATAAGTCTTGGATAATCTGTTGCAACCTCCTATCTTTCTCAATTTCTGTCTCCAAATCTTCCCATTCTAGAAATTAGACTATATGAATGGCAACATATTGCATTTGTCGAGAGAGTACATCAGCAGCTCGATTATCTTTGTCAGGTTTGTACTTAATTTTGAAATCAAACCCAAGTAACTTATCCATTTATTTTGCTCTTCTCACATCAATATATGATCTCTTAAAAATTACAAACTCTTCTGATTAGTATGGATTATGAAATGTCTCACCAATAAGTAATGGTGCCATTTTTGTATAACCATGACCACGACCATAAATTATTTTTCATAGACTAACTTGTTAAAGTTCTTGTTAGATAATGTTTAGCTCATGTAAGCCACGAGTTATCCATTTTGCATTAAAATTGTCCCTAATCCTTGGCCTAAAGCATCAATTTCAATCATAAAAACCTTTGTAAAGTCAGGCACGCCAAGCACGGGCACTTGTGTCCTGACAGTTTTCAGCTATTCAAAAGTTGTATGAGTTGAGTCATCCGATTGAAACCTGTCCTTCTTCTACTGTTGAGTTAGTGGCCAAGCTATCTTCCCGCAACAAATTTTCAATAGTATCTTGTTAGGCCTAGAAAACCCTGCAATCCTCGCACATCTTTCAAAATGGGCCCTTCCACTATTGTATTGGGTTGTATGACTCCAGCCCCCATCATTTCTTGCACAAAATTTTCAATCTCAAACTTTTGATAATAAGGGTACCGATACGGCCTGATATTTGGAATGTTGGTGTTGTCTTGGAGATAAATGGCATGGTCACAATCCCTTTTAGGAAGCAAACCAGTAGGTTCTCTAAATAGATCTTCATAGTCTTGAATAACAACAATCAAAGCAGGACAAATAGGGTAGGTATTTGTTACCTCTGACATGGTAGTGGAATGACATGATAGTACATATGTCTTTATAGTTTGGAAAAGCCTTCACTATCTCCTTCCATGATGCCTAAGATTTTCATATGAAAGGATCACCTCGTATGCTCGTCTTGTCATCTTTATCGCCCCAAGTTAAAAACAAGGTTTTAAAGTTTGCTTTGACGTTCCACAAACTGGCCAACCAATCCATGCCTAACACTAAATCAGTGCTACCTAACTCCATGATGAAGAAATGTTGCACAATAGGAACCCTTGGACTTTTATTGTCAAATGCTTACATATTCTTCGATTTTGCACCTTGGCACTAGTGCCTACCTCCACCTCATAGCCCTTTGTGTCATTCACTTTTAAGTTAAGTTGCTTAACTAATGTCTTGGAAATGAAATTAGTTGAGGCCCCACAATCCACCAATATTAGCACATCTACCCCCCTAAGCATGCCAACCACTTTGAAAGATGTATTGGAAGTGAATCATTCTTTACTATGTAGAGAAAGTTGCAATACTTTACTAATGAGAGTGTAACATCCTAAGCGGATATTACTTAATAAAAGAAATTATAATTTAAAATGAATTTAAACAATAAAATTGTTCCCAATAACGCGGGAAATTCAAAATCCTTAACGATGGTAAATAAAAATAATTCGTAACAACTTATTACAAGCTCGAAATCCAAGAAAACAACTTAAAAGAAAATTACAAAGTTTATTAAAAACTAGTTCCTTAAATAATTCCCAACAGTTATTCCCCGTCTCGTCCCTATGCTTTTTCATCCTCACATGGAATCACATTTGCTCCCGTGTGACAAGTCACACAATTATCGTCAAACACAAACAGAAAGAGTGAGCTTAAAAGAAAGAAACATGTAATAATCACAATATAAACCCCTCCCCCAAACTAACTTAGCCAATTTATCATTTTGTCAAGACCTATACACCAGAAGGTACGTAGACAACCCCAATCTCATAACTTATATAAGATCAACACATACTCATTCATGGTAATAGGGATTTCATATGCTTCCATGAACATGCCCGCTCGTGATCCAACTCTACGAACCTCTCTGCTTGTAGTCCAACCTCTACGGACATCCCTGCTTACAGTCAACAAACGTGAACACCACCTATTATTAACCTCTCCACTCATAACAACCTTAAGTGTGAGAACGAAACATACGAACATCTCCGGTCATATCCCCGCACAAGAGTACATCCAATACGAACCTCTTCGTCCGTATCAATCACGCATTTCCAACTTCGTTATAAACCTCCTCGCTCGTAACTCATCCAAGCATATCTCATACCAAGATCCTCGTAACAAGCCATGTAAAACACACCACAAATGCATCCTGCCACTGCACTATCGCCTGACGCAGCCTAAGTGCCGTTAGGAAAAATTGCAGTGCATACTGTCTAACGGTCTGAACTCACTATCGAGCGCCACTTGTTATAGGGACTTCCTTGAGTATCCTATCGCCTGACGAATTCCCTTATGCCATCAAGCACTATACCAATAGCGTGCAACTACTGGTTTTGCACCAAAAAGCAGTTCAAAAACCCCTAAATAATTTAGGCACACTATCCAGGATACCATATACATGACTATACGAATTTAACCTAACTCAACAAGTACCAATTCATCTCAGATGCAGCACTTATAGTTATATTCAATTGTATTCCCAATTTAAAACATGCTAATACTTGATTTTGACAAGATATTCCACAGGCTCATAAGGACTTCCAAAACAGAGACTATGAACTGCATAACTTCTGCTAGATCATACCTTACCTCAAACAGTACCTGCAACATCCTATTCTTCCAATCTATCATATCCAATCACATTTAGCATCATCATACAAGTATATTTCATGCACTATATCCTTCCCCCTACCCTGTACCCTATTTATAACCTTACTACATATATGAGTCCAGATAAACCCCCACAAAAAGCCACTAAGCACCAACACAATCAAAATGAAGATTGCACAATTGCACTAGATTGTCGCCTGGCGACAAATTATGTACCGCCAAATGGTGCATCAACTCCTGGGGAGATCCTAGATTTTTCCTGTACCTACACAAACCCTAAAATCCCAAAACGCATATTGTTCACCCAATTTCACATACTAGGCAGTCAATCATGCTTCCAGACTCCACATATGACCAATTTAAACTCAATTTCACAGAATATCTCACAATCCTTAAGCTGAAATCATACTTCCCCTCATCCCCAATCCCTCATGAACCCTTCGATTAATTCATGCAACAATTGATTCAGTCACCATAGAGACATTCCAAACAATATATATGTTCAACAACAATCATAGAGAGTTCGAGAAACCAAGTTTAATACAAAAATTCCACAGAATCCAACAAAACGTAGAGATTGAACCAATCCAATTCGTGTTGCCTAACAGGCCTTCATCACCGCCAAGCGGTTCTTGGCAGAACCCATAAATTAGGTTTAATCAACTTGAGTAGCTTAGTGAACCTTCATTGCTACCAAACGATTTTTGGGCAGAAACTTCAAAAAATGGCGCAAAATGAAGGACCTTCATTACAAACATGAGGTACAACTCCCCTTATCTGGATTTCCTGCTCCAATTGCGCTCCTAACCTCCTTCTTGATCCAAAATTGATCACACCCTTGTCTTTTCCCCCACCAAGAACCCTCACTGTCCTTCCTCTCACTCTTTGGTCACAAGGTTATGCTCTCCCAAAACATCTCTTTGTTGCCACAAGTATGTCCTTTTGTTTTCCTTTTACTAGACTCTTTTCTCATTTTTTAGCCCAAAAAAAAATAGAATTAAATAAAAACAAAAATTAACTACACAATAGTTAATGACCATTCAAGTGTCATTTACTGCACCTTAACTGCCACTCTTCTACCTTTCTGGTTTCTCAAGAACTTCTAGGGTTTCTAGGCCTCTTATCACCCAATTATCAAGCATATGCTCTCCAAGAATATCACGCAATTATCAAGCATATGCACAACTAATAAGTCATTACATGTTTCATGACAGTTCATGCGCATACATTTATGATGCCACATCACATACTCATACGTACATACAAAATAAAATAATAATTAAATAACTCACTAATGGCCTACTCATGATTTGAAACTAATCCCTCTCAACAACACCCAACATGTTCAACCACTTGAATTATCATTGTTCCTTGTTATGATTGACCCATTTAATTTCTTAAGGTGTATCCACAATTATCATAATTAAATATTTATTCTTTATTTATTTTTCCCAAGTCTTACATAACCTTTATCCCCTCTTCGTCACTACTCTCCAATTTGTCCCTTTGTCCCTTTGTGACCCTTTCAATTTGCATACATGATCGTGATCCCAAGTGTTTCCTCATTTTAAACAGAGTCATTTGCGACTTCTTCCTCTTAATTATGCTTGAGAAAGTTTCTCTCCATTGGATGGTTTCTTCTCCCCCGAATCAGTTTCACTCATCATGTTGCTTGTGCCTTCCTTAATGCCTCATCTCTCCCACTTAGTGAAACCACGAGTAGGTTTGCCCGTTGTCTTCTCTCGCCATTTTTTCTTTTTGAATTCATTATCCCAGCTTTGCCTAGAGCTCTATTTTTCTCTTCAAGCAACAGTGCTTGATCCATCAACTCTTCCAGAGACCCGTCGAAAATAACTTCAATTCCGCCTGAATCTCTTCCTTCACGTCGGTGAGGAAGATGCCTGGTAGCATGATGCGCTCTTCTTTCTTCAACGGTGTATATTAGCGTTCGAACTTCTCCCGGTATTTCATCATGGGACTGGTTTGTTGCAGACTCAATAATGTTCCAAAAGGATTTTGTATCAACCCCGATTAAAATGGTCTAATAATAACCCCTTTGAATTCCTCCTAAGTAAGTTCATGACTATGTTCGGTCCACCGTTAATGCCAACTTAAAGCCTTGTCTTCCAAAGCAATCACCACAACATCCAATTTTTCATCATCCTCCAGCAGATTGAGTTTGAAATCTCTTTTAGCTCTCACGATTCAACCATATGCATCATCGCCACGAAATATGAGAATTCGAAGTTTCCGCCTTCCAAAATCATGTGACGACGCACGACTACTGGTGCGGGTAGACTTCAGTCATTTTGTCATTACAAAATCAAGGATGTGTTCTTGTAGAACCCCGGGTGATGGTTTTCCACTTATTACTCTCATAGACATGGTGTATTGTACTATTCTGCCCTTCCGCTCCTTCATTCGTATTAGTGTGCTGTAATGATAGTTTATTTCAAATGTGAAACTCTATGAAGAAGAAATAAGCAATATTACATCATTGATAATAAAAAAATAAAAAAACCTGCTTGGAACTTCGCTTCCAAAAATTTTGAGAAACGGATATTGCAAAAAGTTTTAAGTTATATAATTAAAATTCATAATCATAATAGATGTGTCTTCAAGCATATAAACTATATTTCAAATTTACAAATAAACAATTTAACTTGTTCTGTGAAATATTTAACTAAAGATTAATTCACTTAAAAACTATTCAAATGTGAAAATAGTGTGAAATGCGCTTCTATAAGAAAGGAGAGGTATTAAAATGTCTAGTGGAAAAGCAAGGAGGGCCTTATGTTGTTACTCTTCAAACTATGAAGAAAATGTAGAACAGTACGAAATGTGAGCGGCTGATAATCTAAATTTTAAACTGATTTACAATACAGTAGAGGTAAGTGGTACATCATATTCATATCTACCCACTCCAACGTCATGTATGTACACAGATGATTACTCAATTCCACTGACCATAAGGAATCAGAAATCACCCAAAAATAAAACCTAGACTGAAGATTAGCAGAGAGCATTTATGCAGAATGACATCTAGCATTTTGATGCAAAATTAAAGGGAGGAAACTAAACAATGGAAATTGAAAGCTACTACTGGTTAAAGCGGTCTGCTGAATTCTGTCGTGAATAGAGGTGGTGAGAACCACCTGCAAAACCTGGCATCCAACTCCCATATCCAGGTTGGGGCACACCACGTCCAACCATAGGAGGAGGCTCAGACCCCAGAGGATCCATCCTTACATGGTTTAATTCGTCCAGACGAGGTGCATATCGCTGCATGGCTGGTGCATTCATGACATAAGGAGACTCATATAATGAACCATGGGCTGGATAATATCCCTCATGGTGGCCGTAAGCAGGATCGTGAACAGATGATACATAATTACTAGTCACATTATTAGGATTCTGAAGCCCGTATTGCCGAATATGTTCCCTAAGGTTGCTCTCATCCTCCCTCACATAGGGTCTATATCCCTTGTCTCTCATAAGGCTGCCATGGCGTCCATCTACGCCTGTGACCCCAGAATCATAAAGGGGATTGGCAACACCTGGCCAATTTTGGGTCCCGCTATAGGCTCCTCTAGTATGTGAGGAAGAGGTGGGCTCCAAATTCCTATAACCTTTATCAACAACCTCAAAATCTGGAGGTGGCACGTCATGTTTAGGCGGAAAACGTTCAACTGAGGATCTCACATCAATTGGATTGAGTGGTGAGGTCACACCTAGTCCTCTTCCATCATTTTCCTCAGGTCGTTTCCTCTTCCATGAGGTATTCTCAGCATCGCTCACTCTATATTCCTGTCTCTCTTGACTCCCTCGATCAACACTTCCATGTGGTGAGTATCCCACATGACCTTCACTGATAGGTGCAGCGATTGAATTCAAGATGTCATCACTTCGCATGATATTGACACCAGAATTATCCTCCTTAGTATGACTGGAAGGTGATTCTTTTTCACCAAAGCTTTCCATTTTTGACACCTCACGCTCCCGGATCAGGTGATCATGCTCCCGAGCTATGGCCTTGTGCTTGCTAGTCCAATCAGGACGACTCCAAAGGTACAGTGGGGGTGGCTTTACATTCCACTGATCCATTTGCCTGTCGTTAGTATCAACTGATCCAGGTAGATAAAATGACTGAAGACAAACAAGGACAAGAACAGCGTAAAGAATAAAGTCAGCAGTCAGAACAAGAACGAGCATGTATCAATCAAATTCAAATATAAATTACCACAATACATTATTAATAGTTGTTTACCTTGCCCGATAGAAACCTCTCGTCCTCCCAGACAAGATCATACGGATGCCGTTTCTCATCTAGCCTGCATATAATAAGTAACAAAACATGAAAAGGCAGGACAAGAAAATGAACTCTGTCTCCTCCAACCAAGGAAGCAACATCGACAAGAGTGTGAAGGGAAAGTTTAACTCTCTATTCAAGAAAAACAAAAAACAAACAAGAAAAAAATTCGTTACCTCTGTGTCTCTGATGGTACAATGAGAATCATGAGCTTCGGTCTGAACTCGAGAGCTTTGTCTATAAACTTGTTAGCCAGTGCTGCCTTTAGTCCAAAGGGGGGATTTAAGCCCATGATCTGTTCCAGAAGCAGAAGATAAAAAGAATGAAGAAATAAGTGAATTGGCCATGTGGACATGCTATGCGTGTACATGTCTCAACCGTTAGAAAAATGAGTGTTATTCCTACCAACTTTGACCCTGTAGGCAACTCCTTTGTTTGTACAGACATCCAATCTCGCATCTCAAAATTAAAATCATTCTGTAAACAAAACAAAATCCTGGTAAACAGGTAGGGAAAAATAATATGATAGTCATAGACTGTACTCTAATAAATCCTGTATCGTTTTTTTTCATTCATCAAAATTAGCTGAAATAATAGTATAAGAACCATTGTGCTCATATCATTCAATAAACCTTAACCCTCTTCACTTCACAACAATTTATAGAGATGTTTTGTACAGCCTACCAATTATTACAAAATATTAATTAGGCTCCAAAGCTAGAGAAAGGCACAAAAAGCCTTTAAACTTCGAATGAGATAATACCCCAACAAACTGTAATTCAGTCTTCAAAAGCAGCTAAACAGCAATAATACACACACAAACACACACACACACACACACACATGTAGAGAGAGAGAGAGAGATTTCAATAGCAATGAAATATTCCCAAAGAACAAGTTACAAGTTACTAATAACTACATTGTACGCCACACACTTTAACTTCAATCATACGAATTCATTGTTTAGAACAATTTGGAAAAATCTGGTTAGACATGAAAAATCAAGAACAAGGAAATTTCACAAAACTCTGAAATACGACACTAAAAAGATACATTATGACATGTTATGCTTCTGCTCATATTTAGTACATCAAAATCTTCCCAGGAATGGACTCATTAACCAGTTTTATATGCAATAATAGGTCCTTCCCCATCTTGTCACTCGATGAGAAAATGGTCATTACCAATGTTAATAAAACCAAAAAATAAAAATTTTAAAAAAGAAACCAAATTCATATATAGTTGCATACAATAATATGAAAACAAAAGCATAAGTCAATACAGACACTCAAGAACTATAATCCTATTTCACCAAATCAGTAGAGTTATTCAGAGCTTGAGTATTCTAATACCAAGAGTCAGTAACATAAAATAGAAAGTAGACAATTGATAAACTAAAATAATACAACTGGATGAATGTTGAAAACCTCTGCCAACGTGCCAAAGATGTTCACAACGATATGTAAAAGAAAAAACACCAGTACTTTCACACTTAATAGCATCAACAGTTAACATTTTCAGGCTAGGTGGGATAGCGTACATAGATGAAACAACTCCAAAATATCCTATAGTAAATCATGTCTACAGACAAACATTGTCCTCAAATTCCTTCTCAATGTTCACTGATATTTTTCTCTCAGCCTCTCAATACTTAAAATATAAATAAATCTGTTAGTTTAAAATCAATATTGCGCTGGCAATGAGAAAAAATTAAATTAAAGCGTTTTGAGTAATAAGTTATAACAACTTGTAGAAGTATAATCACCTTCGTCGGAAATAGATCAAAGTTTTTGTATGAGCATCTCTTTCCAGTCTCTTCAAGCTTTTTCTTCATAAGAATGCTGAAGTCATTAGCACCACAACAGAAGTCCACAATCTGATCACAATGTAACTATCCTCAGTCAGGTAAACATTATTAACGTTAGTAGATGTTTAACAATAATACCATCCACCACCACCGGACAATAAAGTATATCACAATTCCACAAGGAAAATGTAATCTTTTGCTATACAGAATGACAAAAAACATTCAGGTGGACCTATAACTATTGTAACTGTCTAAAACAAAAATAAAATGTGAAAACAAGCACTTAAGTATCTTCCAAAAAATTCCAAATTAGCAAGAAATTAGCATGGAAATGAGGAAATGGTATTTCCAGATGTATACTAAATTTAAGTCATGCAAACATAGAATTGTAAAAACCTGCATCTTTCACTTCCTTCCAATTATTTAGCAAAAAGAAATAAAATAATTAAACAATAAGTGCCAAAAGGATATTAAAAATGCTACACTAGGACAAACACACAGCGGGATGGTAATTTAATGACATTGCTGAATAATATTAAAATTTACAATAAATAAAATGCTAAAAAGCTAATCATATATTAATTAAAACTATATCACATTTTACTAGGTTCATTATAGATTTGTTGATACAAACATATTGAACATTAATTGAAATAAAAAATAAATAAATAAATCAGATTAACTAAATATTTTTATTTGATACAGAGCAATACTTGATAAAAAACTTTTTTATTTCAGTTTCTAAAATAACAGAGCAATACTCTTCTGTTATTAAATTAAGTTTCAAATTTTAAAATATCTTAATAAAAAAAAATTATTTCAGTTTCTAAAATATCTTGATTAGAAAATATCTCTACTTAAATTTGACGAGAAAAATAAAATTTTTGAAAGTGCATCTAAAGTAGTATTTTGAATTTTTTTTTTCCAAATTTTGATCAAAAGAGACCAGAAAATCTTAATAAGGGTCCAATAGTTAAAAACTGATGATCCAAACAGCAACGTTAATAATTATGGTCCAATTCGAAACATAATTTGTCGTATCGTATTGTTTTGAGCGAGGGTTGTTTGTAAGAAATGGGTCATCTCTATTCTCTGACCCACTACCAGCAAGTGCAACCAAGAGATTGGAACAACGCACAGAGCTATTAATCTCAGCGAAGCACAATTTGCAAGCTCCGCAAACCATGTTCCACAATTTTGACCAGAAAAAGTACTGTTCCAGCTTGATCACCCTTGGAGGTGTGTACCATGCTCCGGCATGATTAACTACTATGTCAGATCAGTTCTATGCTTTGAGAAAACATTATATTAAATTTCACACCTGCACAAGCCTTTGGAGGACTATCTTCACTCTAATGACTATAAAATCGTACAACTAATGGCAAAATATTGTGCAAACGACAATAAAAACAAAACATTATCCCACTAAGTGAGGTCAACTACATGGATCACATGATGCCATTTTGCAATGGTTAAAAGGCAAGTTTCAAGAGTATTAGCATAACAAAAACCTGTGTAAAAGCAGAAAATAAATTAGGTACTTGTATATCAATCAGCACTTACTGTATCACCATTCTGAACATACCAATGCAGTTTATCAACAATCTGCAAATGTAAAAATTATAATTTAAGCAATGATTGACGAATGTTATTATGCCAAAAAAGAAATTCATTACAATAAACAAATGTGATAAGCATAATCACTCTCCAAATGACCATCCAAATTTTCAGTGACCAAACTCAAGGATGGTTACAACGTCAACAAGTGTAATACTACTCAACTAGTGATCCATTTCGAAAGTTTTACTACTTCTTGTGCTGTTACAATGAAGTTTAAGTGATAATAATGGGGTTTTGAACGTGTCCTTTCATAAATATTTTAAACCTCCAAAAATCCTTAGTAATATGATAATATCCTCACCTCAATCTATTGATGTCACATAATGTATTTTCGCAAACACTTTCAGTCACTGTAAAGCCATCTGAACAGTTATAGTTGAAAACAAAAGCTCATCCCTAGCGGTCAAATCATTCTTGGGTTCTAAATTGAGCTTTAGCTTTTGCTTCAAGTGCACAGTAACAAGCCTAAAACTGGTATTGTTACCCGATGTTGTAAAAATCAAGATTTTAGATAGGATCAGGAGTGAAGTCAAAAATTCTAAATTGTAAAAAATTGCATGAACCATAAGTTCCTACTAAAAAACTAAAATTATACTTGGACATAAAAACCTAAATAAGTTTTTGGTTTGGTAGCTTCAAAATATTTTCAGTGATTTTTATACTCAACACTTAATAAATATGCTAATTTGGTTCTCCTTGTAACTTTACTACTCTTCAATCGGTACTAACTCTGAAATTTGGTATTTAACATGTGATAATTTTAGTAAGATATGTACAATTACGCTAACATGTGACATTCAAGATTGGTATGTCAATCAATATAGTTAATTCAAAAGTAACAGAATAACTATCATGACCGAATCAACATATTTATTAAATGTCGGATATCAAAATCACTAAAAATATTTTGGAGATATCAAAAACTTATTTAATTATGCTATAGCTGCTCCAATCAAACAATTCTGGGATTGAACTCCATGATTCCACTACAATTTCAGAACCAAACAGTTATATTTGCAATTGACTTGAAATGCAGTACTACTAAACTCATGACACTAACGTGGACCTTACCAACCTCGTCTAATACTTTATGGGAAACTGACGTGAACAGTTCACCTTTGCTTCCAGTCCCAAACACAGGCTTTTAAGTGGACCATGTAGATTTTTAAATGAAATCATTCTTTAACCATAGATTTAAGGTGGTATTGAAATATTTATATATATATATATATATATATATATATATATATATATATATATATATATAAATGGCCCATCCCACCCTGACCCCACCCCTTATTGAAATTGGTGTTGACATGTAATCATCCTAGTACAATATTCGTAGATCTACTATCACGTCACACACACACACACCCCTTGTTGACATGTAATCATCCTAAACACACACACACACAGATATACAGAGATATATAGTTAAAGAGGTAAAGGAATCTAACAGAATAAATAAAACAATAATAATAATAATAATAATAATAATAATAGAATAAGTATAGTAAGAATACCCCTTCCAGCTTTTCAATTTGTGTAAAATGGCGGCCAAATGATGTGTAGCGATTACCATATAGAACAGGTGCAAGATATACTTTCAGCTTATCCTACAGAATAATCAGTTAATATAGCAGTAACAACTAAACGGAATCATTTATGCTACCTTAAAATCACACTATTGTGTATTATAAATGAAAAGAAAAATTTCAGGAAACAATTTATTACATAAGATAAGGAACAAGACATAGCTAGCACATGTTAAGACTAAAAAAACAATGAAAGAATATCATATGATAAGACATACTAAAGAGGAATGAATAATCCCTAGAATTTTGTTTGAAAAAAAATAACAGAGTACCTTCCACTTAAATATTTGGTTAAGAACATCAGGACCACAAACAGCTGCAGCATCCCGAACATTGTGCCCACCCTCTAGCATCCTTAGAGCTGTTCGAACAGCCTGAATACGAAAGACAGAATAAATAAGCTCCAAACTAACTGTGAAACAAACACAACTACATATGGTAAGATATATACCTCAACTGAGCCTTCCAATTTCCCCAACGTAATGGTTTTCTCCACAACATTTTTCAATGAGTGGGTATGAGTACTAACAAAATTGTGCTCTTTTACAACATCCTCCAAAGTAACTGATGAAGTAGCTTCTTTAAACATAGCCACCAATCTACATCAGAAGAAATCATATCAACAAATGTAATCATAATTAACCACAAAAATAGCTTCCGAGTTTGAAACAATAATCCAATAGAATTACTATAATGGAAAACACAATAAAAAAAGGGGACAATGTAAAGGCAAATGAAGGAAAATAACCAGAGTTCAGAAGTTGGATCAAAAATATTCACCTCCTCTCTGCATCTTCATCTAATGAGGGTAATGCACTACTCAACTTTTTAGTAGGCTTAACATGCTGGGAATTATTAGCCACATTATTAACCTTATTACCAGAATTAATTTGCTCAGAACCATTTTGCCAAAAGGCAAATAATTTTGCACCCAATGAGGACTTATTTTCTGCACCCTCAGACTTTCTGGTTTCCTTTGGGACTAATGGCCTCTTACTTTCATTCAAACCCCTTTTTGATGCCTCATTTGTTTTCTTCCTTAAGATATTTGATCCAGAAATCTTTTCAGACTTCTTGTCAAGCACTTTTCCAGAAGACATTTTACCAGACAGTTTATTAGAAAATTTCAAAGCAGCCTTTTTGCCAATTAAACTTTCAGAGACAATGCTGTTCTTATCCAATATAACCCTCTCTTTGTTTGCAGGCTTTTCATTGTCCTCAGTAATAACTTCTCGAACAGAAGCCTTTACATTGGGAAACTTTATATGATCCCTTACAGGCGTCCCAAATTCACCATCAATCTCATGTTTTCTGTTTCAGAAGAACAGAAAAAGATATTACTAGACGTTTACAAGTAACAACTGGAGAACAATAGCCCCAGTACACTGTAACACTTACAAACAATATATAAGAATGCGATTGTTGGGTAGAAGGTCTTCCCAAGCCCTTGTTACAATATCTTCATCCTCTATGTCATCAAATGCGATCTTCCTGATGTAAGCAACAACTTAAGAATCAGCCCTCCATACGTTATAATCATTAAATAAGTACTAGCAACACAGGCAAAAACGAATGAAATAACCTTGGCAAGCATTTACGATGGTAGGACTTGGGGCAACGCCTACAAACAGCAAAGTGAAAATCATGTTCATTTTTGTCTTCCATTCCTTTACAGACACAACAGTAATGAGTAGGACAAGTAAAAGCTCCTCCTTCAGCAATATTTCTCTCAAGTTCCTTCGGATCTGGAGCCTCCTCAACTACCCGGTGAAGTAACTTTGCAACACATTGTGGATGGTAAAAGAAACCACAGGTTGCAGACGCACATTTGAAGACCTAAAGGAGAAAATCCAAATAACTTTTAGTCCCATGCAGAACATAGAAGATCTAGGAAAACCCTCCTATTTAAAAAATTGCTTGTTATTAGTGGTGCATCATAGTGGTACAGGACATGCTAGAACTAGAGAATACATAATTGAGACACTCACAATAGCTCTTAATAAGACTAGGGTCAATTATCACTCAAAATGCTTTTATTTGGTTATTGGTTATGCATCCGTTTCTTTATACCTGTAAACATTTATGCATGTACCTCGGGGCATTGGAAACTGGGTTGGGAGGCAATGATTTATTTCTGAAGGAAATAGAGGCCAAGAATGCAGAATGAAAAAACAATTAAGCCTTAAGATTTCTAATACAACTTTGGGGAGTGATAACTGGTAAAAGTAGTTTATTAAGAATATGATTAGCATTCAAAAGGATATTTATGCCTTTGGAACCATCCTATACAGCTTTGACAGGTATCCTACTTATTATATATATAAATATCTATTTATTAAACATACATAAATATATAAAAACATGACCTGCACTGCACCCACATTGGGGTCTGTCTTCCAATCTTTTTCTTAAGTCAAAAAATATTGCTAAACATGAAGAAGCCCTCAAGCTAAAATAAAACCAACACCACCAATGACAACAAGTCGCAGTAACGCATGACTGGAGTGCAAAGATTTAATTGTGTACATGTGCATTGTGAGCTTTGAAGCAGAATCAAATCCAATCCATGAGAAAAAAACATATGTTCATAGCATATAAATTAAACTGCACAGAAATTGTCAACATTGAAAAAGTTGACTTCATCTATGGTAAGTGCTAGGCTGATCAGATAATTGTATGGCATAAGTGAAAGAAATCAGCAGCAATCTTTTAGAGAATCCCAAGCACACAATTGACACCCAGCTCACCCAGATATACAGTATGTACAGAACATAAACAATGCAGTACATAAGTAAATAACATAACCATGTTTCTTTTAAATAATTTGTAAATCTTATAATTAGTCTAATTCTATCCTATAGAATCGGCTTATGAGGTTGAGGGTTTCCCCCCATTTCTTTACTCTTTTGAGACTCTATTTCAATGTAGGACACAGGTTTTTCCGAATGCACCCTTACATCCTCCACTAATGGGTTTGGTGCATGGAAAATATGTCAGGTGACACTTTTCAATGGACATTAAGATAAACTCTAATACTATCTTAGAATTTGGACTAGGACTTTGGTTACCGTAGCTGCTCCACACATACATTCTTGAGTCTTATTGAGTGTCTCCAATTATGCCACTGGCTTATCTAGCAGCAGGGGAGGTACATTTCATCTTCAGAAATCATCTTTCAGACTCAATCTAAATAAGTTAAAATCATTATCCACGTCCCAACCCAAATTCTAAAATGGTATTACAATCTATCCTTGATCCATCAAAAAAGGATCACCAACCATATTATTATCTACGCCAACTATAGCCAACACCTCCATGTTAATGAACACGTACTAGCTTCTTTTAAAAGAATTATCATTTTTTTTATTTTTTGAAAAGTCAGTTTGAGTATAACAAAATAGTTAAAATCATGCCTCTTGCTTTTTTTAGGCTCATCATATTAAAAAAAAAAAGCCTAAAAAGTTGGTTTGAGAAGGTGAATAGATATAACTTTATCTTCTTATGTTGAGATTTTGTGAAGAGGCCAATTTTGTTCATTTTGTGATGCCTCTTAATATTCATTTGAGGCTCATCATCATAAATAGGAAGGAAATTGAACTGAACCTACTCTCAAATTCCAAACTCAACCCAACAATTGACTTGCTGAACTTGATTCATGAACCAATAGGCTGAAGTTGAGTAAAAAATTGAGCTCGTTAAATAAACAAGGCAAACTGAATAATGTATAGTTCAACTCAAATGGTTCATTAACCAGCACAAAAGATGTATTAAATAATACATGTATACTACTATATTTATATGACTGATTTCAAATTAATTATACTTTTTATATGACTACTATATTTATATGACTGATATCAAACTTAAGTCAAGCTTCAAGCGTAATCAAATTGTATTGTATCAACTCAACCTTGGTTCAACTCAACTCAAATCCAAACCTAATCATAACAAAAACGTGAATATACAAGAAAATACAAACATTGATTATCATTTAGACCTTTCGTTAGATTGTTCTTACTTCATGTTATTTGAGTTTCCCTCTCTCTCTCTCAAATCATACATATATTAGGAAATGTATCTAGTGAGAGGGTAATCTTTTCATGTGACAATGAGGGGAAGAAATATTCTAGGTCATTAGATGTTATCAAGAATATTCAAAATTAAACAAACAGGTCATATGATCTTCTTTTAAAAAGTCACATGACTTTTTTAAGTAGTTATATAACATTAAAACTTAACCATCCATGTATAATTGTATGCCCTAGATTAACTCTTCTCATTCTAACATTGAAATGTCACTCTCGCTGTATATGACTGTTATGTGTGTATTCATGTGTACCACATGTCTGGTTCCATAGTCTGTGCTTCATAGCATGAAAATGCACTTAGGTATCCTCATGATATTCAGTTTCCAAAAGATACCACAAACCCCATCATCAAAATCTTACATTATAAGTGGGAACAAATATGCCAAAAGCTATTTCTCCTAGAAACAGAACTGACAAAAAGTATGTGTGTGTACCAAGGATTGTACGGTACTTCGAATAATCATGAAAAAAAAAATATATGACAATGAAATAATAAACAATATGAGCCAATTGTGTTTCACGTAGTGATACCTCAGCACCAGAAAATTTATCAGAGCAGCCTAGAGTACCACATGCAAAGCACTGATGTTGATTATATTCACAATTCTTACAGTAGAAGTTCTGGATATCCTGCAATATATTCACAAGCAATCAAATTTCAACCAGCACACAATTAAAAAGTTAAATGAAAATAGAAAAGTTGAATAAATATAAGGAGAATATAAAATTTACATACATCAACTTGCTTCTGGCTAAAACCAAGAGAGGCACAAGCAGATTCTTCACCATCCTCCTCATTAGCATGAAATGACCTCATGCACTTTCCATCACAACTGCATTTATCATTTAATAACTTCAAAATTAAAAAAAAAAATATTGAGCAAGTAAAACATATACAATAATATGTAGAAATTATGTAAAATAACCTAAATACTCAACAAAGAAAAAAGAAATCACTAGATTAAAATAACACGCATAGAAAGAAAAAACATACCACAAAAGTTCGCCACCATTGTCACAAATCGCACAAACAGAATCAAACAACCCATCCTCTCCATCTGAATCTTCACCAATTTCATCAATCAAATCATTGTCGGTATCATCAGTTATAAATCCAGGCCGGGCTAAATCTTTAACTTCCTGAAATCAATAATATTGTTAATATAGCAAAAATGGCATAAACAAAAGCAGGTAGCAGAAGACAATATTTCAGAAATAAAAAATAAAAATTAGCTTCAAAGAAGGAAAACTAAATATCTAACAGACCTCATCAGAAAGTTTCTTAATCTTCAGCTTATCTTTATCTTCCCGAACCATGAGGAAAAGCTGTATAAATCAAATAATTGTCACTGAAGTGAGACTAAAATGTTGATAAGAAAACAGGAGAAGAAATGAATATTATTTTTAGAAAATAATATATTTAAGGATTAATCAAAAACGGCAAGTCAAAGAATAACTAAATCCTTATCTTTATCCTTATAATAACAAAACCAAGAAGAGAGCTGATCTAGCATACTAAAGGAAAACCTAATTTTAAGAGCACACAGTAGATGCATCATCAATAATTAAATACAGTTTACGAAGGATCGCATATTAAGCATATGAAAAAGAATATTAAATTCTAAAACAGCACGAAAACAAGGAAAGATTTATAAAATAATCAGAGCTGAAGAAACTACCACTGCACTATAGTACACAGTATGATAAATCAGTATTCAGACCATACATCAGAATATTGCATGAAAACCACTACATAACCTCCATGTTCTTGACCTACAAATCTTACAAAAACCTTCAATTACATCAAATAACAAGAAAAATCAAGTATCTCTAATTCAATTTAAACGAAACCATGAGTCAATCCAGTGTAAGCTATATGTATAGGTAAGAGTATCGGATCTAATATGATTAATAGTGGATAACACAATTTTCTAAAATCATCATAGAGATAAACCAAAGCAAATTAATAAAATATTTTAGAGTACACTTGTAGAGAAAAAAGTACTGTCTAATTTATAGTCCTTCCTACAGTCATAATTCTAAATAAAAAAACTATAGCAATTGAAACAATAAGCATAAATGATATCTCAAATTCAGATTCAACAAAGATGTAATCCAAATCAGAGTATATTGGAAATTTAAGCCAAATTTATAAGAAGAGATTTAAAAAGAAGGAAGATGTACAGAGAGAACAAATTGACTAAGCATAGAGAAGTACAAACAGAAGGTGATTTGAATCGCATCATGACCCAAATGGAGAAGGATTAATGCACCACTTTGTTGCAATTTTTTTAAAGTTAATAGTTTGAATAATGTCCCAACTCTTTGTAAAATGGCTGACCAAATATGTTTTGGTTTATCAATTAATGGGCTCTAGTTTAGTTTTATTTCAAGTTGTAATAATGGCCCAATTGCAACTTAGTTACCAGCCTTTGGGAGACTAAGAGGATGCATAGTTGAATGCTTTTGGGTTGCCACAATTTCAGTTATAATCAGTCATTAAATAGTGGGATCATTAATAGCTTAAGTAGGATATAATTGCAATTTATGGGTCTTTTGTAAATCCAGTGGTTAAATCTTCTATATAAGCTGAACCATTTTATCAATGAAGAGAAGTTGTGTTTTATTCAGATATATTAGAGTTCTTCTCTTCTATCTTAGTGAGAGTTATTCTCCTAAGTTCTTGAGTGATTCATGAACCCTTGGTTGTATCAAAGGACTTTTCCATCCTTTGTGTGTTGTCTCCTTTGGAAAGAGTGATTCTTTCCTTCCACCTTTCATATTCACCTCTTATTCTTTCTTCTTCACCAAATTTTCAGAAAGAAAAGTCAATTCTGTCCAGATTTATCTCGTGGTCATATCTCTTAAGCCTAAACTAAAGCTTAGAATATGAACTTTCATAATTTAGTTTAGGCTTAAGAGTTATGACCACGAGATAAATCTAGGCAGAATTGAGTTTTCTTTCTGAAAATTGGGTGAAGAAGAAAGAATAAGAGATGAATATGAAAGGTGGAAGGAAAGAATCACTCTTTCCAAAAGAGACAACACGCAAAGGATGGAAAAATCCTTTGATACAGCCAAGAGTTCTTAAATCACTTAAGAACTTAGGAGAATAACTCTCACTAAGATAGAAGAGAAGAACTCAAATATTTTTGAATAAAGCATAACTTCTCTTCATTGATAAAATGGTTTAGCTTATATAGAATGTTTAACTACTGGACTTACAAAAGACTCATAAATTGCAATTACATCCTACTTAAGCTATTAATGATCACTACTTAATGGCTAATTGTAACTAAAATTGTGGCAACCCAAAAGCATTCAACTATGCATCCTCTTGGTCTCCCAAAGGCTAATGACTAAGTTGCAATTGGGTCATTATTACAACTTGAAATAAAACTAAACTAGAGCCCATTAATTGATTAAACCAAAACATAATTTGGTCCGCCAATTTTACAAAGAACTGGGTCATTATTTAAACAAACTATTAACTTAAAAAAAAAAAAAACTGCAGCAAAGTGGTGCATTAGTCATTCTCCATTTGGGCCATGATGCGATTCATATCAAAAGGTGTGAATGCATAACAGAATGTCCACATGACAAGAAGACATTGGAGTAGAATATTCCGTCATGATGAGAAAGATAGTGGAAGACGTGTTCCTAATAGGGTAGGAGAGAATAGCAAAAGAGAGAACAGAAATAGGGTGAGGTATTTGTTAGGCATTTGTTTTGGGCACAGAAGTTGTGTCTTGCAGCTGTGCTCTGGTTGTAATCGGATTTTTTGCATTCCTACTTTCTGTTTTTCCTGGTTTCCTTTTCTAAGCTAGAGTCATACTGCTACTGTAAAGGAGTTGCTCTCCTAAAAAAATCATTCATTTCCTTTCATATACTACCTGCTTCTATCATATATCTTTTGTTTAGTCATAAAAAAGAAAGTGACTATTATCTTTGAAAAAGAAGTTCCTCACTAAGACAGCATTCCCTCCTATGGTTTTTCTAACTGGCTATTCATCCTAAAATTACACATGCGAGAGAGAAACAGGGAAATAACTGCTAACATGAATGGAAGAAGGGAAATACCCGCAAATAAAATAATAATTCATTAGAGGAGTGTTTTTTCAAGCAGAGGGAGGGTGAAAGTGCAACCTAAAATTTTAATTATGGTGCTGAGATATCTGGAAAGAGAAGCACAGGATTTGCATTTGAAGGGAAGCAGGGAGAGAACATTGCAATCTACTAACTTTTTATTCATTCATTCTTTCCATAAACAGGGTAAAGTTGAAAATCAGAGAGATTAAGAAGCTTATTTAAATTTCTGAACTCCATCAATTAACAGCCTCGCCCTTGACAGATGCCACAACCACAACATTTAAAATCTACTTTAAAAATGCAATCCCACTTTACCTCTTAATCCTAGATCTTTTCTGGAACATGTGAAAGCGTACAATTTAGTATAATAAGACAACCTGTTTTCTTAAACAAAAAAAGGAAAAAAAAAATAGCAACAGATACAATAAGACAACCTCCTGGTCTTGCATCAGCTAGCAGACCCAAGTTTAATGTAAAATATAAATTTCACATTATGGAAAAAAAAAAAAAAAAAACTACCAGTATATTTTCAAACCATATTTTGAATCAATAGCCCCTAAAGGATGTTTCAGAAGTGAAAAATAGATCAAATGCTAATTTCCAAGTTCACCACCACAACATATTTGTTAAAGACTTGATTACAAACCTTGGACTTTGCTAAGCCAGCATCTCTTTTGGCAGCTTCACCCATTAAAGTCATATGATTTAATATATCATTTTGCGAAGGCATAACCTCATAAGATCTGCATACAATTTTTAACATGTAACAATATGCGTTTTCACAACAGTTAGGATAGAAAGAACTCCAGAACTCTGAAAATTACCTAAACTCCTTATTCTTACTCAAGCTATCCCACGCAGACTTGGCAGATGAGTCAGGATTCCTCTTCACATAACCCATGAAGTGAATGGTGATCAAAATAGATCTTATGGTTTCCTCATAGCTCTTCCTAGGCTTCTCAAGTTTAATCCATCTCCTATCCTTTGACAACACCGATATCTCAGGCCTCACATAGGAAAGATCAAACCTCCACGCAACAACTTGCATGAAAATCTTCTGCAGCCCATTATCTGCAAAACCACGCAAAAACACCTGTATTTTCTTGCCAACTGGACTCTCTGACTCACTCCACACAATTGGTAACACGGAAAAACACACCGGCACATCTTTGTCATCTTCAAAATAGTAATTTGACACAGATAGTGGCTGAGACTCTCCCTCGTCGTCTGAAGATGCCATGTGCTTTCTTTTTCACCCTCAAACCCTGACTACTCAACACCTAAGCACCAAAAACACAAAACAAAAATTACGTATAAAAAAATACAACAATGAGTAACACCAAGATTTTAAAAAACAGTCAGAAACAACAAAGTTTTTTGGAGCGTCTGCAGCCTCAATTGTGGTTGCAATGGTCACACTTTGGTCAACAACATCAAAATAGCACATGCACAGCAAAACTGTGACTGCAAAAGCAATTATGGTTCAAAACCTTGACAACACTTTTTGGAGTGTCTACAACAGCAATTATGGCAGCATCAATCGCATTCTTTCAACAAAAACAAAAAACGAAAAAAAAAAAAGAAAAAAAAAACATGGCCACATCTGTAGCTTAAACAATTATAACACACTGTGGAATGTCCACAACCGCAATTGTGCTTTAATCCGTCGCATTTGTGAGCAATATCAAAGAATGTAAAAAAGCGGCAATATAGAACACTAATACCACTTAGCAACATAATAAACTAACGAGTAACTGAAAACGCTGAATATGAAGTCAAGAAAATTCAATTGCACAATCCACATGTAATAATAAAGAGAGACAGTGAGAAATGAATCAAATTTCACGATTCCCATAGAGCATTGAAGGAAAAACATGAGAAACTAAGGGATACATAAGAGATAACAGCGAACATATATCAATGCCATGGTGCCAGTTTGCGAGGGATTTAAAACACGAATAAATTCCAGAACGAAGGAAAGAAACTTCATGCGTACCTTTCTCGATGACGAAACGCAGCGTTACGAGGGCTTAGGGCTTCAGGTTTTCAGTACGATTGCGAGGGAAGAGAAGAGAAGAAAAGAAAAGAGAAAGAAAAACGGTTGATTCATGCTTAAACCCAAGATTCTGAAACAAAGAAACATATACGGAAGCCAGAGAGTGAGCAGTATTTTTTTTTTTAAGCTTTATTACAAATTTATATGGATCATAGATTACTGTGTAAGTTTAATAGCATCAGATATCTTATAGTTTGAATTTTTTATTCAAGATTGAATAATAAAAAAAAACAATACTGCATACTGTTGTAGGATGATTTAAAAGTGTGCATTACGTCAAATTTAATACATATGAAAAATAATAAAATTTTATACATCATTTATCTATATTATTCTATATTATTATACTATTACATAATAGTATATACATTTTATTTTCAATTTTACTTTTTAATATTTTTTAATTAAAATAATTAATTTATCATTTTACTTTTTAAATTTAATTATTTTTTAAAAATTGACGGTTTAATCTAAAATAACTATTATAGTAAAAAAGTATATAAAGAAAATAAATATTATTTACAATGTGAAATTTATTTAAATTTAATTTTATAATTATAATAATAATTTTATTTTTTATTATAAAAGTAAATAAACGCATTAAGTATGTGTTTTTTCTATTTTAAAAGAAGTTAAATATATTTTTGGTTTTACCTAAAAACCACCAATAATTGATTTTAATGAATATAAAACTATCAAAATCATGTAGATTATTTGGATGTTTTTTAAAATGTTTTTCAAGATAAAAAATTAAATGCAGAGAAAATAAACTTTTTATATTTTCTCTAATTAAAATTGATTGAATAAGTTGATCAAAATCAATTCAGCCTCGGTCATTATTGAAGTGAAAATGTATCAAACAGTATCAACAACTATAATGTTATCAAGATACGTGTTTAAGACGTTAAATAAACTTCACAAAATTTGATTAAAATGATTAAATTTACACATTTCTAAAAATGAAAGATTATATTACACTAAAAAAATAATTAATTTTAATGAGGGTTCATTTACGGAGGTTACAATAACCTTCAATAATATATGCATGTAACAGAGATTTTTTAAACTCCTAGGAAGTTTATGAGGTTTTATAGAAACCCCAAGTAAATTTCAGAGGTTTTATAGAAACCCCAGTAAGTTAAAGAGTATAATTTTAGAAATTCCTAAATGTTTGAAAATTGTAATGAAGTAAAATTTCATTTCCCTTTTGCAATACCATCTCTATCGATCTCATTTCTTCTTCTTCCTTAGGTCGTAGCATCAGAAATCGCAGTTTCAATTTCTCAACCACACTTTTGCTTCGCCTAACCCTTATACACCCCAACCACGATTTAATCTTCTTCTTTCCTTCCTCACCTTCAAAATTTTCTATCACACTTCATCTCCGATACACACGACGACTCGCAAATCTCAAGCGTCGCCTCCTTGCAGGTCGCTTACATTGCATCTGAAAGTGCTTGCATTGCATCTGGAAGTGCGCTATTGGCGAGAGTCAATTGACAATCAATCTCCTCCCCGAAACTACTTGCAGAGATGCTCTCAATAGAGCATAACCCTAACTCACTAGTCACTGCCTCGTTCTTCCTCTCCAGCCTAGCTAGATTGCTTGCTAGGTTCGAGAAGCTTCGCAAATGTAAGATTTTGAGGATCTTTGCGGGAACGTTTTCCACTTTTTATAATTCTCTCCTAAAAGCTTAGTGAATCTTTATTAATGTAGCTTATTTTCTTGTTTTTTTTTTCTTGTTTGTGTATTTCTATTACTTATGATTCATTGTTTTCAAAACAAACTCCACGAGAAGCGAAATGTTGTGAAATGAGGATGAGATGCTCAAGTTCTTGTGGAGCCTCTCATAAGTTCAGACTTTTGCTTGCAAGTAAAATGTCTTTGTTCAAATCATTAATAGGATTTTCCATAATATTGTAATTTATGGAAATCCATAATATTTCTAGCTGCTTATTTTGTTATTCATGGTGAATGATGGAATTATGTAATACATGAGAATTATGAATTACTAACTTCCTTGCCAAAATTGTAAGGTGATGAATGCAAGTACCCTTGTTCTCGTGTAATCAATCCAAGAAATTCAGGTAGCTCTATCAAAACATACTTTTTTTATTCTTTGCATTTTAAATGAAAATTGAGCTTTCTTTGAAAATTAATTTGAAGCCTTTCCCCTTTCCTTCTCTAGCTGTCTGTTAAATGGTGTAGTGTCTTCATTTATACGTACTTCTTAAGTTAATAATTGTTGGTCAATTTTGTTTTGGATTCAACATTCAAGCTCTTTTTGAATGCTTGGGTTTGTTAAAGACTTATGTCCTTCTGTTGTACCTTATAAGACTAGAGAAAATTAGGAAAGGAAATAATACATGAATACCAAGTTCCTCACTAGCAAACATACCTCACCTCTTTGTAAGACAAAATGTGCAGAAAATAACTTTGGAGTTCAGGCACAAATTTGAAAATAAATTAGTTGGAACATATTATGGAGAAGATAGTGAAAGTGGTTGAAGGCTTGAAGTTTGTGTATATGCGTATTTACTTCCCCCTTGCCACATGTGTGTGCAGGTCTGCAGCTATATTTGGATTTATCTTAGAATAACTATCTCTTTCTCTCGTTTACCTTTCATGAAGTTTTTTCAACAAAAAAATTCCTGCAATTTTACGTAGAAAATGGGGAATTATCGTGTCAAATGTATCAGCGACTAATTAGTATAAAGTTTCAAAAGGGATTAATTTTAATTTTAACTATAATAATTAAGAGAAAAAAATATTTAATCTTTTAAAAATAATACGAAGAAGAATTTGAACTTGGTTTAATTATGCCTTTGGTCCCCATTTTGGAATTAAAATCTCAAAATGGTACCTAAATTTTTAAAAGTCTCAAATTAGTCCCCTTTTTTGTTAAAACGTCTCAAGTTTGCTCTTTTTGTTAAGTCTGACTAGACGACGTTAAATGGGGTGTCACATGTCAATTTCTCGATTTTTTGATTTTTTTTTTATTATTTTTGATTTCTTTTAAAAATAAAAATTTTGCCACGCGTCAAGCTGTCGTCGTGCCACGTGACAGTGACAGACTGATGTGGCACTGACAATCACACGTGTCAGTATTTTGCCAGGTGTCATTTCCTTAGTCTCAATTTGGTCCCTGTATTCTAATTTTTGTCTCAATTTATTCCTTATTTTTGTAAAAATAATTCAATTTCGTCCCTATCCAAATTAAAACAAAAATTAATTTTATATAAATGTTATACAAATTTTTTTATTAAATTTGATATTTTTATTCAAATTGATATTTTTATTATATATTTTTAACATAGCTAAGTTTATCTAAAATTGTGTTTCACATTCAACTTTACTTCAAATCGTTTTAAATTTTAAATTTATATGTTTTTTATTGTTACATGACCTAGTTAATTTATGATTTTTTTTTCTATTAACATTATTTTATATTAACAATTTTAAAACAATTTTAAATAAAGTTCAATGTAAAATATTAATTAAATGAACTTAATTTGGTTAAAAATATTTATTTGAAATATCAATTTTGATGAAAATATTTGTGTACATTTATATAGAAATTAAATTTGATTTAAATTTGAAGAGGGACAAAATTGCTAATTTTTATAAAAATTGGGACTAAATTGAAACAAAAATTAAAATAAAGGGACCAAATTGAGACTAAGAAAATGACACCTAATATAATACTGACATGTGTCACTGTCACTATCACATCACTCTGTCACTACCACGTGGCACGATGACAGCTTGACAAGTGACAATTTTTTGATTTTTTTAAAAAAATTAAAAAAATAATAATAAATCAAAAATTTGACGAATTGACACGTGACACTCCCTCTAACGACGTCAACTTTGACTTAACAGAAAGAGTAAACTTGAGACGTTTTAACAAAAAAAGGACCAATTTGAGACTTTTAAAAATTTGGATACCATTTTGAGATTTTGACTTCAAAATGGGACCAAAGGCATAATTAAACCTTTGAACTTTAACTAATTATGTTGGTTTTAAGAAGTATTGTGTGTTTTATTTAAAAAAATAAAAAATAATAATAATTATGGTACTTGAGTCATTTGTGATATATTTTCAAAGATTATAATAATGTTATAACTTACTTTATATTTTTTATTACGTAATAAAAATAATAAATTTATTATTAATTTTATTATTATAATTATAAAATTGAATATTAACAATTTTTGTAATTTTATTATAAATATTTATTTATCTATTTTGCCAGACACTTTTTCATTTAACAAATATTAAATTCAAAAAATGGTTAAATTAAAAAAAAAATTTAAAAACTCTTAATTTAAGAGTAAAACTGGACTAATTTATAATTTATACATAAAATAAAATAAAAAATCTAAAAACATAAATAGAAAAATAAAATAGAATCTTATACACATGTCTACTATATGTGTGCATGTCTTTCACATACTTTACCACAATAATATTCTAAATCAAAAAACACAAACACTATCGATGGAGTTAACACAAACATTATATGGTGTTGTGTTGCATCGCGTATAGTGGTGAAATTAGTATATTGAGAAACGGAAACGATTGTTTCACATTTTTTTTACTCACTTTTGACATGCTAATGTGTCACCGAATTTTTATTTTTCATTCTCTTTTTTTTTTCAAAGGTCACACGAGTAGGATTAGAGCCAAATTATTTCGTTTTCGTGGAGAACCTCAACGCTTGTTCTTTGACATAGAAAATCGATTTGAACGAAAAGAAAAATAGAACATTTAGTTTGTCTTCTCCACGACAATCGGTGGTTTTATGAGTGTGGCCATGTGTTTGGTCCTTTCTTTCATTATGTTGTTCGTCTTCGTTGAGATATCATAGGACATTCGCGTGTTTGTTGTTGGTTTTTACATAGGTGGGTTGTACGGAGACTTTATCATTCGATTTGTGGGCAACTATTTCGTGGGTGTTTGTATGTGTGGTTTATGTTTCGGTATTGTGACTGAGTGTGAGTTGGGTTACAAATGTAGTGTGTGTGTTTTGGTTAATATGTTAGTGAGTTTGGCTGATTTTAATATGTGTTGTTGATTGTTGTTTGTTATTTTTGAATAAATTTTGTGAATTTTTAGTTGGCATATATCTTTTCCATCATATATTACAAAAAATCAAAAAATGAAGTGGTTGTTATTGTCATGAATAACAAGGGACATACATCAAATTAAATTAAATGGGACTTATAATATATTTTTTGAACAAATTTTTCAAATTTTGAAAGACCAAGATTTTCAACAACACACCACTACGTTTTTTTTGTTTCCTTCAACTTCAACTTTAACATATTATTACCAACGTAAACACATGTGCGTTGTATTTGTGTATACACAATTTTTAAATATCTATAATATTATATTAATAGAGGATAATATTATAATTTAATTATGAACAAAGTATAACATACAATATGTATCATTAAATTTGTAACACCCCATTTATTTAATAAAGTTAAATAAAGGATATGTTACACAATATAATATAAGAAGCGAGGATAAAAGAGTATAACATCGCTCCTACAGATATCCCAATTCCTTAGAGGACGAATAAAAGAGATACACCACGATGTCATGTACAAAGTAAAGTAAGAGAGTGAAAATGACTTAAACAAATTCCCGGAGAAAACAATATATGGGCCTTAGCCCTAAATGAAGAGCCTAAAGGCAGAAGTCAACCCAAAGGCTAAGCAGTGGAACCATCACCTCCCTGTTGACTACGGGTGTTCCTCGCATCTGCTCACATCAATAAGTTGATGATCATCGCAAAAGAGTGTACCACACAGCAGGACACACAACCAAAACAAAAGGGTAAGCTAGAGCCAAAAGTGGTTTTATCATGCAATCAGATATGCTTTCACGGTCAATTATACATACATCACCCAAGCATGTTATGACCTTCCAAAACAATACACTAAGACTCGACTCATCCGGATACATATAACCTGGTCGAATTCAGCGAATGCTTGCACTTGTGATGGATACCTTTGCTCACCCCCGAGCTATGTGTTACAAGTGTTACAATGAATCAATTTCCCTCACACACAAGGTTAGCCCTTAATGAGTTTCAGGCCTCCTGCTACTCTCACCACAGGAGCCAGTCCGCTCTAAGTGAGACTAACTGACTCCTTAGAGTGTCAGAATGCGATCCTTACCTTGAATCCTTACCAAGTTATATAGATGAGGCACCACCATGGACACCCACTAACAGGGGCCATGGAATTACGTCCCGACCACTAAAGCACGACCCTAAAGTCCCACCTAGAGACTTCAAGGAATTACGTACTGACCACACGACAAACATACACAAACAGCCAAGTAACAGATACATATATCATATATAGGAACCTCATCCCCTTATTCGTCATTTCCAACCATGAGTAAAGAGTTTCTCCTCATACCAAAGCCATGCCACTGGATTACCAACCATCATGTCCATTGTTGCTCATGTCAAACTCGTGACCACATATATACATATATTCAACCTCTCGAGTATAATTCATATAAAGATTATGTCAAACTCATGATTCACATATAAAACCCTCTCCCAATCATGCATAAACATTCCCATTAAGCCATCATACAATAACTCATACAAGTACCAGCTAAACATTCAAGCACAGAGGGAACCCAATTCAGGATGCATTCTCGCCCAGCTCGTCGCTCAGGCTGGAGGATCTCGCTCAAGCGAGAAGGACTCTCGCTCAGGCGAGCTCCCTCCGCCTAGGCGAGAGCTCGACACACACATCACAACGGCCTCTGCGCATTCTCGCTTAGGCGAGACTCCCCTCGCTTGAGCGAGACACTCGCTCGCTCAAAACTGAGCTGGTCGCCTGAGCGACCCCTGGCGTAAAAAGTTTAGGTGGGCCTCTGCTCATCTTGCCTGGGCGAGATTATCAGGTCTCACCATTGTTTTCCTGCGACAGCCATTCATACCAAGCCAAGAATAACACACTAAAGCATTTCACGCATCTGATCATCATATAAACCACATAATCGTAGTACAACAGCCAAACAGTGAAAAGGACGAATACAAGATTAGGTTCTAGCTTCCCTTACCTGGAATGAGCTAGTGCAAGGCCTCAACACCAACAGCGGAGCACCACAGCTCAAGGAACAAACTTAGAAGTTGGAAAAAAAATAGCAGAATGGAACAAAACAAGGGCATTGAGATGAGCCTCAGAGTAAACACGAAAATAAGACCAGGAGAGATCTAGTATGAGCTTAGGAGACTCTTACGTGGGTCGAAAGAGCTTGAGCAACCTTGACGAAGACTAAGGATCAAACCCTAGCAGAGCTTCCGTTGAGAACGGAGGGGTTTGAGGACAAATGTTTTCTGAAAGTGAGATGGGAGTGAGAGTGTTAGGCTGGTTTAGGGTCTTTGGCTCCTCATGGGCCAGCCCTTAGGCCCAATTAGATTTGAGGCAGCCCTTAAACATAAGGGTAGAAATATTGGGTCTTACATTCTTCCCAACAATAAAAATTTTCGACCTTGAAAATTCACCGACAAGATGGGAAGGAAACTACTTTTTCCCCCATTTCGTCTGACAACCACCACTTAGACATGATGAATAAAACGAATCCAACACCTATAGTCACTGGAAACTTTGCCTCTGTGCTAAGCGATGCGTGTTCAACTGTGTAGATTGGTTTAGTCACTACTCTCGAAGTAACTCCCGACCTGCAACCTTAAAACTGGGATGCTCCTCCTTACCTCCCAACCAATTTGTATTTGATATACCGACTCGTCTACCATATGCTCTCCACTACCTCTTGTAGGTTTTATCAAAGTCTCCGATGACTTTAAGTCTCAAACTAAAGCATGTTCGTTATCACTTCGCATCACCTTGTTTACTCCTTTTTGCCTCACTCCAGTGATTGGATCATCATTGAATTCTGGCCTACTACCTCACCATTAACACTCTTGACCCCTTTTACGCATAACGATACTCATAACATCTTACTTCCTTTGTTGGCTTCAACCAAGGCAACAAAGTCCCCTACCGAGTTATTCCATTTCAAATTTAAAACTCTCAACTGATTTCATCGCCATATCGTTTTGGCATCCTATCCTCATTTTTTATCCCTTAACTCGTAACCATCCTTCCACCAAACCACAGTACCATAACTTCCATTGACTCCAAATCTCAAGTCTGGTTTGCACCAAGCAACCCTACAATACACCTTGAACTAAGATTGCCCGATTTGGCTTTTTCCCCACCTTTTGAGAAACTTACTTGTCCTAGTCGAATAACTAGACCAAGGAAATCTCGTCACATCTCCTCCTCCCGACTTAGACACTTACCTCTCCGCCAACCCTTACCCTGTCAAGCCCAAATCTTGAATTCTCTTCTAGAAATAAACACCTACCCTTAGTTCCTTACTTCAAGGTTGGTACCCTAACTTGAAAACATAATTGAACCACCTCTCATTTTCTTGGTCCAACTTCCTCAGTGCAACCCTGTACTTCCATCTCTGAATGATCATTGCACCCTTTTACCTCACACTCATAAGGACAAAACCTTTGATATTTTTAAGGAACTGGTTTTCGTAGTGATCTCTAGGTCTTGAATAAGATAGTTCTTCTCCCGCACCTATTACCATTTCTAAGCATCATCTGCCACCATCTCGCTGCGCTACTTTGATCCATACCCAAGCTCACTTGTTTGTTTACTCCAAATAGTGATCCTTTCATGTCCGCCATGACAAGGAAGCAATCATTGTTGAGAAATCTTCCTCGAGACCCCTATCAAACTCACAAAACCCCTTAAACTCCTCTTTTGATAGCCTTGGCGTTCCATTTTCTCAACAACGTACCTATTGTAACATCCCGTCAGGATATTACTGATTTATAAATAAATAAAAGAAATAAATTAAAACCACGCGCATTTAATAATACCTCATTTTCCCAAAATGCGGGAAAATTTAAAAACTTTATTAAACCATCGAATAAAGTCTATGAATACCAAAACCATAACGTTATAAAATTACCCATCAGGTTTTACAACTGTTTTCAAAGGCAATAAAGAAAACATAAGCATTTCCCCAAGTCTAACCCCTCTTCGCGGCTAAGCGTAACCTGAGCCACCTGCATCAACAGAATCTGCTCCCGTTACTGATTTATAAATAAATAAAAGAAATAAATTAAAACCACGCGCATTTAATAATACCTCATTTTTCCAAAATGCGGGAAAATTTAAAAACTTTATTAAACCATCGAATAAAGTCTATGAATACCAAAACCATAACGTTATAAAATTACCCATCAGGTTTTACAACTGTTTTCAAAGGCAATAAAGAAAACATAAGCATTTCCCCAAGTCTAACCCCTCTTCGCGGCTAAGCGTAACCTGAGCCACCTGCATCAACAGAATCTGCTCCCGTGTACCGCGTACACGATCATCGCCACACACACGCAGATAGGGTGAGCTTAACAATTAAATCACATATATAAAGTTACAGAAACATAAGCATATAAACACAAGAGACCGTACATAACGTAAACATCTCACATTGCCCTATTCTTTAATTCCTACCATCTGACCCCCAATCAGATTATTCGTGTTCTACAACGTCTAAGGATTACTTCAAGGTGACTTGCTGCCATACCTATCGGCCACAACCGATAGAGC